>Ga0308163_10000102_pt1 | contig 256850 bp, 224 predicted proteins | sample PhyTR1_FD_201037 | JGI IMG/M metagenome (GOLD analysis project Ga0308163, IMG submission 201037) | Phyllosphere microbial communities from UC Gill Tract Community Farm, Albany, California, United States - DLSLT.R1 | ecosystem: Host-associated > Plants > Phyllosphere > Unclassified | place...
TTAGGCCTGCCGCTAGCGTTCATCCTGAGCCAGGATCAAACTCTCCATTGTAAAATGTTGTGTTGATTCTGACCAGTTTTAACTATTGTTAAAAATAGTCTTCTTTTGTTTTGTCTGTTAGACATCATCTTTAAAATAAAGCTCCTTAATCATGTACTTCGATCAGTACTTCATTAAACCCGCTTTCGCTACATTGACATCTCTTTTAAGAACTTATTCGGCAAGAACCTCGCGGCCGCCTTTCTATATATCTTCAGGTCTTGGTTTCAGCCGGTCTTTCTTGTCCAGTCTTCAGTTTTCGCCTGTTTCAATCTTTTTTTGTTTGCTGTCTGCGACATCCGCCGCTCAGCTTTTTTGCCCTTCCTTTCGGTTGGGAGTGCAAAGGTAGGAATCTTTTTTTAACTTCCAAATAAAATAATTTTTATTTTTTCGTTTCTTTTTTTCCTTCTTCGCTATTTCAATACGCTAATTTTATTTAGCTTCCCTTTCCTTCCGGAGCGGGCTGCAAAGGTAACAATCTTTTTCTTTCCTGCAAGCTTTATTTTAAAATAAATCCTGCCCCATCTTCTCTATTGTACGCTTTTTCAATTAACTCCCTCTCCTTCCGAGCGGGTTGCAAAGGTAGGAAAAATTACAAACCCCACAAATGGATTTGCAGGTTTTTTGAGGGAATTAGGCTAAATAATTGGTTTACAGCAGGAAATAATGTTGCGGGGAACCAAACAATTGGCGCTTTAGCTTGTTAGGCTGGCTTTGCAAGGTGCTTTTTAACCACAAAGGGCACGAAGAAAGGCGCAGAGCGCGCAAAGCCATTTCCACGATTATAGGCTTTTTTCATCATTAAGCAGTTAAGAGAATTAAGGTTTGGAGGAGGTTTTTCTTTTTTGGTGCCATGAGGTTACATCATTTACAGCAATTGCATCAAAAAAAGGTGCTAAAAGAACCCATGGAGAAGGAACAAGCTTTGCTAATAAAAGCTAAGTATCATTAGTGAATGGCATAATTATCGGGATATTGAACAATAATTAATACTTTTACCGCTTTATTATATGATCCTTATTATTAATGAAATCAACGCTTAAAATATATTTGCCTTTACTCTTTATTTTCGTTGCAAAGTTTGGTTATGCCCAAAATTATAAAAATGAGCTGGTAGTTATTTCGGAAAACGATGCTTATATAGATATTACCAGCGACCGTTATTATACCAATGGCTTCTTTATTAAATACAGGCATGCTTTAAATGGTGCAAACCTAAAACCAGGAAAAAGCAAAGAGGTAGTCGGTTTTGAACTCGGTCAGAAAATATACAACCCTTATTATAGCTTTGTGCCAAACCCTGCACTGCACGACCGGCCATTTACAGCGTATTTATATGGCGAGGCCAATTACAGCCGGTTTTACGAAAACAAACAAATGTTAAAGGTTACAGCACAGGCAGGGCTCACAGGTAAAGATGCCCTGGGAGAAGAGTTTCAAAAGGCTTTTCATAAACTGGTTGGCCAGAACCAAATTGAAGGCTGGGAATATGCATTAAACAGCGAACCAACCTTAAATCTGGGCATAGAGTACAACAAACGCCTGATGGCTACTCCCAATGAAATATTTGATATTACCGGAACTGCATCTGCCGCTGTGGGCAATGTAATAACCAAAGCTAATGTGGGTGTCCTACTCAGGTTAGGGAAATTTAACGAAATGGATGGCTCGGCTGCTTTTAATAGCTTAGTGAGCAATAACAATAAAAGCAATGCTAAACGGAAATACGAACTTTTCCTTTCGGTTGCACCTCAGTTACATGCGGTAGCCTTCGATTCGAGCCTACAGGGCGGCCTGTTCTTAAACAACAAAGGCCCTGTTACTTTTAAACCAAAACCCATAGTTTTTACCACACAGGTTGGTTTAACCTTTGCTATTGCCCGTTGGACAGCCAATTACACGGCCACATTTACTTCGAACGAAGTTAAAAACAGCGCAACAGGGTATCGTTATGCTTTTTACAGTCTTGCTTATCGTTTTAGTAAAAGTTAATATGAAACCACTATGATTTTTCAAACCACAGTGGGATGAATAAATCTGGTAGCTTCATCACAATGAAAATAAATTTATAAGGATGAAAAAACACTTACTCTCTTTTGCCTTACTTTTTACAGGTTTATCTTTTACTAAAGCGCAAATAGCGCCAGAAAATCACTCCATTATTATTAAACCGATATTTGGTACACATGTAAATAACGATCAGGGGCATTTGTTTCAGGACCAGATAACAGGGTTTGACGCGGCCTATTTTAAGGACATTAGCCAAAACAGCGATAAATGGATTGGATTTAGCGGAGCCAAATCGTACGGTATCGGTTTTATTTTCAGAGACTTAAGTAAGCTCAAAGGAACTAAAGACACTTCAGCCAATGCATTCGGTCAGGTTTATGGTGCTGTATTACAGCTAGATTTCCAGTTATTCAAAATAGGAAAAGCTAAATTTAACTTTACGCCAGGCGTAGGTTTGGGCTACACCAATAAATACTACTTTAACAACACCAAAAACAGATTCCTGGGCAGTCCGGTTAACGAAACCATTAAAGCAGACCTGGGGATGGAACTGCCCCTGGGCAAATACGCTGATTTACTGGCTGGCTTCGGTTTCCTGCACGTTTCTAACGGTGGAGCTACTGTGCCAAACGGTGGATTAAATACCGGAAATGTATATATCGGACTGAAACTAAGCAACCCTAAGCAACTTACTGTTGAAAGAAAAAGCACTTATACTACTTTACAAAGAAATTCCATTGAGCTTAGTGCGGGTTTGGGGGCAAGAGGTGTATTTGCCGATAACACCAAAAGTCTTTATAAAAGCGGATTGTATGCAGGCTATAATTTCTATTTAAACGATATCATATCGCTAAAGGCCGGGGCTGATGCCGTTTATTATTTTACCGTATATGACCCAAATCGTAATGGAGAAACCTATCAAAATTATGGCACTTCTTATGACAGATGGCGTACCGGCTTGAGTATCGGTGCCGATATTAATTTATGGCGCGTTACTGTAGCTGCCCAGATTGGAAAATATATTCACTACAACAGGCTAATGGAAAAAGCAACCTGGTACTGGACATTTGGCCCTACTTTTAACATTACTCAACATATTGGTTTACAAGCCAAAACCTACATGCACTTTGCACAGGCCGATTATGTAAACTGGGGTGTAGTGTACCGTTTTTAATATTGTCCGGTGCTTAATAATACCAGCGTACAGGCTTCAACAGGTTCAATATTGTGCTTAATCAATAGTTCTTCGAGTTCGGCATTCTCTGTACCAGGATTAAAAATGACCCTTTTAGGCTTGGTGGCCACGATATAGTCGTGGTATTGCGCTTGCAAAGCAGGGCCTATATATAAGGTGATGGTATCAATATCGGTATGGATCTGACCAGGCTTTTCAATTTGAACACCGGCAACTGCTCCGTTCTTAATACCTACGTTAACAATATCATGGTTGAAAAGCTTAAGCATATGTGCTGCCTTATACGAGTACCGTGATGGATTTGGCGATGCGCCTATAATGAGTGTTTTATTCATACCGTATAAATTAAAAGAATAGATGCCTAGAATTTAGAAAGTAATGCAATTTGACCTGAATGGTAAGCATGGTGTTGGGCCAAACCACTTAAAAGCTCAGTATTGGTTACACCTGTTCCTAAAGCCGGATTCCTTTCGTCTTTTACTTCATCTTCCCAGTGGTTGGCTTTCAAATTCTCGCAAATGCGGATCAATTCTTCGTTAGCCACTTTAAAATTAAAGATGATCCGTTCCCAGCCCTGAGGTGTTTTACTTTCTGGCATAGGCCAATCGCCCCGTTCTGGCTCTCCTGCTGGTTTACCGGTTAGCCTCGAAGTTACCTCCTCTGTCCACGCGGTTAAATGCAGGGCAATTTCGGCAATGGAATGCGCGCCCACAATAAAATGCTTAAACGCTCTTTCGGGATTTACATTATTTAAGGTTTGCATTACATGATTGCCGTGCCAGGCGTCGCCGTTAAAAGCTTTTCTAATTTCGTTCGTAATATTAAACATAATTAAACAACAACCTGTACAGTATAAAGTTTGTTAAGATACCGTCAATATCGCGTTTGCACAGTTAATGCCATCAATAGCAGCCGAAACAATTCCGCCGGCATAACCAGCCCCCTCAGCACAAGGATAAAGCCCTTTTATCTGTGGATGCTGATAGGTTTCCTTATCTCTCGGAATACGCACCGGGGAAGAAGTCCTGCTCTCTACACCTACCAGAATAGCTTCATTAGTAAAGTAACCCCTGATTTTTTTTCCGAATAAAGGCAGTGCTGCGCGTAAACTATCGGACACAAAATCTGGCAGAATATTCTCCAGCATAGCGCTTTTTGTACCTGGCAGATAAGAATTTTTAGGTAGATCGACCGATAATTTACGATTTACGAAATCGACCATGCGTTGCGCAGGCGCAACCAGATTACCACCTCCGGCTTCGAAAGCCACTTTTTCTATTTCGGATTGAAAATTAAGCATCCGCAGCGGATCGTAACCTTGAACATCGTTTAAAGTAACCTGCACCACGGTACCTGAATTAGCGTAGGGGTTGTTCCGCTTTGATGGCGACCAGCCGTTTACCACAATTTCATTCTCGCCTGTTGCACAGGGTGCAATAATACCTCCCGGGCACATGCAGAAAGAAAATACTCCCCTACTGCCTACCTGCTCTACCAAACTGTAATAAGCGGGCGGTAAAAATTCTGACCGGATATCGCAATGGTACTGGGCTGAATCGATAATTTCTTGCGGATGTTCTATACGAACCCCCAAAGCGAAAGGTTTTGCTTCGATCAGGATATTTTTCCTGTTCAGCAATTCGTACACATCTCTGGCCGAATGACCGGTTGCCAGAATAACATGATCTGCAAAAAGTTTATCCTGAAAATTAATCTCGATGCCTTTTACCGCCCCATGTTCGGTTAAAATATCGGTCATCTGACTATCAAACATCACCTCACCACCTGCATTTAAAATGGTTTCTTTGATAGCGGTGATAATGTGTGGTAATTTATTGGTACCAATATGCGGCCGGGCATCGATGGCAATATCAGGCTCGGCACCATGGCTCACAAAAACCTGAAGCACTTTATTAATATCGCCACGCTTATTGGAACGGGTATATAACTTACCATCCGAATAAGTTCCGGCACCGCCCTCCCCATAACAATAATTGGATTCGGTATTTACAACCCCCTGTTTATTAATGGCAGCCAAATCTCTGCGACGCTGTTTTACATCTTTACCACGCTCTACAATAATCGGTTTTAATCCGTTTTCGATGCATTGTAAGGCTGCAAACAAACCTGCAGGCCCTGCACCTATAATAATAACGGGTTTGGCCGATGCCACATTGGGGTAATTAACGGTATAAACCTGGGGAATAGCTTCTTCATCAACAAAGGCCCTTACCTGTAGCCTGAAAATTACTTTACGGGAACGGGCATCAATGGATCTTTTTAATATTTCGTGGCCCTTAATTCGCGATACAGGTAGTTTTAGCGCCTCGGCAAGTTTCTGCTTAATCACTTCTGTTTGCTCAACCTGGTTAGGGAGCAAAGTAATTTCGATGTCTTTTTGCATATCATGTCAGGTTTTTATCCCGAATCGGTACAAAGATAAGCATCTGAAAGCACATTTGATGATTTTGGAAGACTATCTCAGATTACATAACGCTCATTTTTCAGAAAGCATTTACAGTATTTCATCAGTAACTAGCGGGTAAAATTGTTTTTCTTTGTTGCTACTTTGCAGGTTTTCCGTGCTACTGTTTTAAGTAGTTAATCCTGCACTCCAAACTAAAAATGGTTTCCGTTGAATATTCTTTAGCACAAAAAACTAAATCTTTTTTTGAATGTGGCCAGCGAAGGCATTTGCCAACCTGTCAGATAAAAATTGAAACTGTAACAAAGGCATGCAATTTGATATCTAATTCGTAAATTGAGCAAAATCAATTAGATTAAAAACACAAAAACCATAAAAATGAAAAGATTAATATTTGGGATTTTAGCTGCAGTTATTGCAGTAAGCACTTTAAGCTCTTGTGGGTATAACAGCATGGTTAAACTCGATGAGAACGTAAAATCGAAATGGGGAACAGTACAAACCCAATATCAACGGAGAGCAGATTTAATTCCGAATCTGGTAGCAACTGTAAAAGGGGCAGCCAAATTTGAACAGGGAACCTTAACCGCTGTAACTGAAGCACGTGCTAAAGCTACGCAAATGACGGTTAAAGCGGATGAACTAACGCCAGAAAACATTCAGAAATACCAGGCTGCACAAGGCCAGTTAAGCCAGGCTTTGGGTAAATTATTGTCTATTACAGAGAATTACCCTGAGCTAAGGGCTACCCAACAGTTTAGCGATTTATCTGCTCAGTTAGAAAGTACAGAAAACAGGATTACGGTTGCCCGTAAAGATTTTAACGATGCCGTACAGGAATACAATGGCAAAATCAGATCGTTTCCAACCAATTTAACTGCCGGAATGTTCGGTTTTAAAGCTAAAGGTTATTTCGAAGCTGACGCTGCTGCAAAAGATGCACCTAAAGTAGAGTTTTAATCTTTTAACCATAACATTTAAGGGTAGTAAATGTTTATTTGAACATTTACTACCCTTTTTACTTCACACAAAATTAAGCACATGTCGTTATTTTCGGATATTGAACAAGAAAAAATAGCCAATGCCATTGCCGATGCTGAAAAAGCTACTTCGGGAGAAATCAGGATTGCTATTGATAAATATTGTGAGGCTGATCCATACGAAAAAGCCATTGAATATTTTGTTAAACTGGATATGGATAAAACCGCCAGAAGGAATGGCGTATTGATTTATCTGGCACACGTTGACCATAAATTTGCCATTATAGGCGATGTTGGGATTAACCAGCTGGTACCTTATGACTTTTGGGAAACAACCAAAATTGCCATGACTGCCCATTTTGCCAAAGGTAATTTAGCCGATGGCATTATCGCTGGTGTAACTTTGGCCGGAGAAAAGCTGGCTTTATTTTTCCCTCCACAAAAAGGCGATATTAATGAATTGCCGAACGACATTGTTTTTATGGATCATCAAGAAAATAAGTAATGAAAAAAATATTTCTTTTATCGTTACTCGCTTTACTATTCAACTTTGCATTTGCACAGGATTTCCCGGAGAAACCAAATACACTGGTTAACGATTATTCAGGTGTCCTCTCTGCCGAGCAGAAACAGGCCCTTGAAAGTAAGCTGGTGGCTTTTGATGATTCTTCATCTACACAAATTGCTATAGCGATACTAAAGTCGGTAGGCGATTACGACATTAATGAATATGCAGTAAACCTGGGCAGAAAATGGGGTGTTGGCCAAAGTGGCAAAAACAACGGTATTATGATTGTTGTGGCTGTTGGCGATCGGAAAATCTCTATCCAAACAGGTTACGGCGTTGAAGGGGCCCTACCCGATGTTTATGCCAAACGGATTATCGACAACGACATTAAGCCCGAATTCAGGGCCGGAAATTATTATGCCGGACTGGATGCAGCAACTACTTCTATCATTAAATATACCAAAGGCGAATACAAAAACGATAAACCTAAAGTAGCAAACAGAAAGAGCGGTGGCGGCGGCAGTATTATTATCGTTATTATTATTGTTATCGTAATCCTGATCATTATGAGAAAAGGTGGCGGCGGCGGTAGCGAGGTAATTGGCGGGCGTGGTGCTTCTAATGCTTTATTCTGGGCAATGCTTTTTGGTAGTGGCGGCGGTGGCCGTGGCGGGGATAGCGGCTGGGGCGGAGGCTCTTCAGGCGGCGGAGGTGGTTTCGGCGGATTTGGAGGTGGAAGCTTTGGTGGTGGTGGATCTAGCGGAAGCTGGTAAGTTAGTTCAATTGTTCATTGGTTCGATAGTCGATACTTGGAACTTTTTGAGTGCTGAACGTTACATGAACCTTATAACCGATTTAACATTACAACAACTAAGTTAGGAACTCCTTAAATGTTGAACGTTACACAAGCTTTATAACAGCTTATAACCTTACAACAAAAATGTACAGAAAAGATTTAATTACAGCAGAAATACAAAAACTAGCCGAAGTACTGGCCCGTATTATGGGTCTGAAACTGGAAGGAAAGTTTAAAGAAGCCCAGTCGCTTTTTGATGAGACGATGGAGAAAAGCTTCGTGCTACCGCTCGGTGTTTTGGAAAGCCACGACTTAAAAGCTTTTGAAAACTGGCTTAACGAAGGTAACCTTGCACCCGAAAAGCTGGATTCGCTTAGCGAGTTTCTTTATTACGAATTAGGAATCAGTGCCGAAAGGAATTCGATTATTGCACCTAAATTAAATTTAGTGTATGAGTTTTTATCAGATAAACATAAGATTGTACATTTGGTTAACCTGCACCGTCAGAAAACAATACAACAATACCTCAGTTAGGAGCCGGTAGCTTTTAGTTTGGCAGAAATTCAATTAATATAAAATAGATGATTATAGAAAAGTGGCAGAAAATTGCCTCTAAATATTTAGTACAGGAAAAGTGGGCTACTTTAAGGGTAGATGAGGTTAAATTGCCCGATGGTATTATCAAAGACGATTACTACGTTTTAGAATACCCTAACTGGGTTAACGCTATCGCTTTAACCGAAGAAGGAAAAATAATTATGGTACGTCAGTACCGTCATGCAGCCGATATTGTTTCGCTCGAAGTACCAGGCGGTGTAATTGATGGAGATGAAGCGCCGGAGTTTGCCATAAAACGCGAGCTTTTAGAAGAAACCGGTTATAGCTTTAAAACCTGCAAATTAATCGCTGAGCTTTATCCTAATCCGGCTACGGCTAATAACATTACTTTTACCTATTTCTTAACAGGAGGCGTTAAAACCCACGAACAACACTTAGATGAACACGAGATTTTAAATGTTGAAGAATATACCATTGAAGAAGTAAAACAGCTGATTAAAGAAAACAAGATTGCGCAGGCCTTACATGTTGCAGCTTTGTTTTATGGATTAGAAGAAATAGCTAAAGGTTAAATAAAATCTGAGATAGGCCCCTTATTCCTATCTCAAAAATTACAGGTAAAAAAGCAGCCAGATGATTAAAATCTGGCTGCTTTTTTATTGAACAATAAGTTTGTATGAAACTTAGCTCATTTTTAGTTTTTTCTGGATATCGTGTACGTATGCTTTAAACTTTTTATCAGTATCGATCAGATCTTCTACTGTTTGACAAGCATAAATTACGGTACTGTGATCGCGGCCACCAAAGAAAGCACCAATTGTTTTTAGTGATGATTTGGTATGGCTCTTAGATAGGTACATCGAAATCTGACGTGCCTGAACAATTTCGCGTTTACGTGTTTGCGATTTAACCATATCAACCGGAACTTCAAAATACTCGCAAACCAGTTTCTGAATGTATTCCATTGAAATTTCTTTCGAGGTATTTTTGATAAAGTTCTTCAGCATTTGTTTTGCCAAGGCTAAATCGATTTCTTTTTTGTTCAAGGTAGCTTGTGCCAGCAATGATACCATAGCCCCCTCCAGCTCACGCACATTGTTATCGATGTTGTGCGCTACATACTCAACCACCTCGCCTGGTAACTCAATACCATCAGCATACATTTTCTTTCTTAAAATCGCAATACGCGTTTCCAGATCAGGAATTTGCAAATCAGCAGATAAGCCCCATTTAAAACGGCTTAATAAACGCTCTTCCAAACCAGCCAAATCTTTCGGCGCTTTATCAGATGTTAAGATTACCTGTTTACCCGATTGGTGCAAGTGGTTAAAGATGTGGAAGAAAATATCCTGAGTTTTTTCCTTTCCGGCAAAGTTGTGCACATCATCCATGATGATTACATCCATTGCCTGATAAAAGTTAACGAAATCGTTAATCGTGTTGTTCTTTAATGAATCAACAAACTGCTGGCAAAATTTCTCGCAACTCACATAAATTACCAGCTTATCCGGCATGCTGCGCTTAATCTCATTTCCGATTGCCTGCGCCAGGTGGGTTTTACCCAAACCTACTCCACCGTAAATCATTAAAGGGTTAAAAGATGTACCACCTGGTTTAGCCGCAACAGCATAGCCTGCCGAACGCGCCAAACGGTTGCAATCTCCCTCAATGTAATTTTCGAAAGTGTAGTTTGAATTTAATTGTGGATCAACATTTAATTTCTTTAATCCAGGGATAATAAACGGATTTTTAATATCCTTATTAATGGAAACCGGAATCGGCATCGATTGTACCTTTGCCTCCGCGCCATTTCCATTTGAGGGCATATTGGTAGTATAAGGATTACCGCTGTTTGATGATTTATCTACAACGATATTATATTCCAACCTGCCATCCTCTCCAAGTTGTTTTTTTACCGTCTTGCGTAGCAAGCCTACATAATGTTCTTCAAGCCATTCGTAAAAGAACAAACTTGGCACCTGTATGGTTAAAACCTTGCCTTCCAATTTAAGGGCTGTTATTGGCTCGAACCAAGTCTTGAAACTTTGGTTCGGGATGTTATCCTTAATAATTTGGAGACAGTTCTTCCATACTTCTGTACAAGTTTTTTCCATTGCGATTTCTATAATTTATTGGTTTTCAGTTCCGATTCGATATAAAGGGATGGTCCGTTTCGGGACTACGAATATTGAGAAAATTATCAACATTTTAAACAAAAATTTCAAATAAATCGTAACCCTCTGATAAGGAATTAAGTAGCCTGCTTAACCTCAATTTTTTATGTTAATAACTATTTATTAACACTGGTTTTCCACATTTACAATTATTTAACGCGATTGTCTCCGGTTAATTTCAAATCACCGTTAAAAAGCAAATTCCAAGCCATTTTAAGCCCAATTTTGCAGCAAAATGCAATTCAGCACCCGAAAACACTGATAATCAAACAGGTACAGGGTATAAATAATATGTCGTTTAAGGAAGTGATTTGTGTTATCGGCTGATTAAACGTCGTAATACTTTTTTTGTAGCTATTATCCGACAACGAACCGATCATTTTGCACCCGGCAACTAAGCTGCTATCACCTACCAGATCAGCTGCTTATTAACATGGCTGAAAACGATTTTAATGAACTCCGAAGGTAGCTCTCAGCACATCGGCGATCTCGCCCAGGGTAGCGTACTTTTCAACAGCATCAATTATCAAAGGCATTAAATTGGTGTCGCCCTGGGCAGCTTCTTTTAATACACGCAATGCCTCATCTACTTCTGCCTGATTGCGCGTTGCCCTCAGGCGCTCCAGCTTTTCAGTTTGTAGTTTCCGGATAGAATCGTCGATATTAAAAACCTCGGTTAAGCCTTCTTCTTCCTGCGTAAATTTATTCACCCCTACAGAAATCCGCTCGCCGCTTTCAATCTCTTTCTGATACTGATAAGATGCATCTGCAATCTCATTTTGCATATAATCGCTCTCAATAGCATTAACAGAACCGCCCATCGCATCTATCCTGTCGATATACACCCATGCGGCCGCCTCAACTTCATCGGTTAAGTTTTCGACAAAGAAGGAACCAGCTAACGGATCAACTGTATCGGTTACACCGCTTTCAAAGGCAATAATCTGCTGTGTGCGCAAAGCAATTTTGGCAGCCGATTCTGTAGGGAGCGACAAAGCCTCATCGTAACCATTGGTATGCAGCGATTGCGTACCGCCTAATACCGCCGCCATAGCCTGATTACTCACCCTGATTACATTATTTAAAGGTTGTTGTGCCGTTAAAGTAGAACCACCGGTTTGGGTATGAAACCTAAGCATCTGCGCCTTTTCATCGGTAGCACCCAAATCTTTGGTGATTTTTGCCCACATCCGGCGTGCAGCCCTGAATTTTGCAATTTCCTCAAAAAAATTATTGTGGCAGTTAAAAAAGAAAGACAGCCTTTTGGCAAAAACATTAATATCTAAGCCTTTATTCAAAGCTGCTTTTAAATAGGTTTTGCCGTTGGCAAGTGTAAAAGCCAGCTCTTGCACCGCTGTCGACCCCGCCTCGCGGATATGGTAGCCGGAAATGGAAATGGTATTCCACTTAGGCACTTCCTTACTGCAAAACTCAAAAATATCGGTTATTAAGCGCATCGACTGCTTGGGAGGATAAATATAGGTTCCCCTGGCAGCGTATTCTTTTAAAATATCGTTCTGTATGGTTCCCGAAATCTGTTTTAAATCTGCCCCCTGCTTTTTAGCCAGTGCAATGTACATGGCCAGTAGAATTGAAGCGGTAGCATTAATGGTCATCGAAGTAGTGATATCCTTTAGCTCAATTCCATCAAACAGGATTTCGATATCCTGAAGCGAATCAATAGACACTCCTACTTTTCCAACTTCGCCATCAGCCATTTCATGATCAGAATCATAACCAATCTGTGTAGGCAGATCGAATGCAACCGATAATCCCGTAGTGCCCTGAGCCAATAAATAATGATAACGCTTATTCGATTCCTCTGCAGTAGAAAAACCGGCATACTGCCTCATGGTCCACAGGCGGCCACGGTACATATCTTTCTGTATGCCCCTGGTAAAGGGATATTGTCCCGGCTGCTCTTCCATGGGTCTGACCGAAGTGTATAGCCCTTTTATTTCAATGCCTGATGTAGTGGTATGTTTCTTCGTGCTCATATATTTGGTTCATTAGTCATTAGTTCATTGGTAACTGCAAACTGCATAGGATTAACTGTCTACGAAATCCAGATCGGTTGTCATCCTGAGCGGAGTCGAAGGATCTTACGCGAACCCATTTCACAGTCGTCATTGCGAAGCACTGCCAGTGCGAGCTAGCTTGTGCCGATTTTATCGGTAAAGCGATCTATTTAAACAATTAACCAATTAACCCACCTTAACTGCCGCTTAAAACAATTGGTTAATATCCTTCTTGATCAACTCCAGTGTTAAATCGTAAGGATTTTCATTGATAGTAGCCATGTGCTGCAAAATAGACTTGCTAACTTCAATTCCGTTCGAACCAGCCGGTAAACCTTGCACGGCATTATTGATCATCCCAATGGTATCATCCTTTAATTTACGTACCACACCCCAGGTTACTGGATCTACATACAGCTGCTGGGTAATGTTGTGTTGGTATTCTGCACGGATTTCGCTTAAGATACCCGCTTGCAAAGTAGCCATATCTATACCCTGCTGATGAAGGCGAAGCAGGAGATTTGCCGGGTTAATCCGGTCGACAAAGATGATTAACCGCTCGTGTGCCTGTAATCTTAACGGTAATAGGTGCGCTCTTGTTTCTTTATTCAGTTCAATAGTTTTTAAGTTAAAGAAACGCTGAATATCGCCCTTTAAAATATAATACACAGCCATTAGTGCAGTAAAAACGCCTGCAAATAAGATTACTACATCAATTAAAATCTGTTGGGTATTCATAAGTATTGTTTAAATACGGTAATATTAGCTGACCGTTAAAAGCAAAAATGTGCATTATTATTTATATTTGTGACAGATAAAATTTAAATAACATGAGCACAACAGTTGATACAGCATTTGCACCAGTTACTTTTTCGGAAGGAGCAGCCAAAGAGTTATATAAATTAAGAGATCAGCAGGAAATTGGCGAAGATTACGGCTTACGCGTTGGTGTAGAGGGTGGCGGTTGCGCTGGCATGAACTACATACTGGGTTTTGATCAGAGAAAAGATGGCGATCAGGAATTTTTGATCGATGGCATCAAAGTTTTCATGAACAAAGCACACCAGATGTACTTAATGGGCATGATGATCGACTGGCAGGATGGCTTAAACTCGCGTGGTTTTACCTTCATTAACCCTAACGCAACCAGCACCTGTGGCTGTGGCACGAGTTTCTCGGCATAAATAAAATATTATTGTAACATATCGTACAGTCCCCTTGTCTAAACATCGGGACTTTTTTATTTTTACCACAAGCGGTTTAAAGTATAAGGTTTAGGCGGAAGCCTACCTTACTACTTAATTCTTGATACTTACAATAAATGAATTACAGAGAAAACATCAGACTGGCATTAGAATCTATTAAAGGTAACCGCTTGCGTACCATGCTTACTGCCTTAATTATTGCCATAGGTTTAATGGCTTTAGTTGGGATTTTAACCACACTTGATGCTGTAAAGAAAAGTATGACCGATGCTTTTAGCAGCATGGGGGCCAATTCATTCACGATACGTAACCGCGGTACCGGTATCAGAATTGGAAATGGTAAAAGGCCCAAACCTTTTAAGGCGATCCGCTACGAAGATGCTGTAAAATTTAAAGACAGCTTAAATACACCCGCAACTGTAGCCGTAAGTGTGTTTGCCAGCGGTGGTTCTACGGTAAAATATGGCAGTTTAAAAACCAACCCGAATATCAATGTGCAGGGCATCGACGAAAATGGCTTGGCTTCGCAGGGCTTAAACTTATCGCAGGGCAGGAATTTTAGTGTTTCCGAAATACAACTGGGAAGTAACGTATGCATTGTAGGTGGCGAGGTAGTAGAAAAACTTTTTAAAGATGCTGATCCGCTCGATAAGCTAATTAACGTAGGTAACAACCGTTTTAAAATTGTTGGGATATTAGAGAAAAAAGGATCGAGCATGGGCTTTAGCGGCGATAGGGCCGTTTATGTTCCCTTGTTAAAAGCGAAACAGATTAATGCAAATGCCAATCCATCTTACACCATCACGGTAATGGTACCCAGCAATGAAATGCAGGAGAACATTATCGGAGAATCGACAGCATTGTTCAGAAATATCCGCAAGGTAAAGGTAAACGAAACCAATAATTTCGAAATTACCAAGAGTGATGCCATTGCACAAACGCTTTTCGAAAACCTGGCTTTTGTAGCCATCGGCGGTGTTGCCATTGGTATTATTACGCTCATTGGTGCCTCAATCGGCTTAATGAACATCATGTTGGTTTCGGTTACTGAGCGTACGCGCGAAATCGGAATCCGCAAGGCTATTGGTGCCAATCCGCAGGTAATACGTCGTCAGTTTTTAATTGAAGCTGTAGTAATTTGCCTGATGGGCGGTGTACTCGGTATATTTTTAGGTATTGTACTGGGGAATATCATATCACTGGCCATGGGCGGCGCATTCCTAATTCCGTGGCTGTTTATTATCGGCGGTTTCGTATTATGCGTACTGGTTGGAATCCTTTCGGGATATTACCCTGCCAAAAAAGCATCGAAATTAGATCCTGTAGAGGCGTTGAGATACGAATAATTAAAATTCAATAGTTCATTGGCCAATGGTTAATTAGTTAATGGCCTGCAACTATGCAAAAAATAAATAAAAGAATGTCGATTATAAGGCATTTTGTTATTTGGCACTTTGCTGAAACCAATGAACTAATGACAAATGAACCAGTGAGCTTACAACAAGGAATTCCTCAGCTGGTGCTGACTGAGCAAATTTTCGATTAAAGGTGTGCTTAAGCTATCTTCTAACGCGGCGGCATGCTTTAAGTGATGCATATCGCTACCCATAAAATCGATCAGGTGGTTTTCTACCATTTCTTCAGCTACTTTTTTTGCCCCAGCACCATAATAGCCTGTTAAGGCAATGGTATTTACCTGCAGCAGGCAACCCGTTTCCCTAATCTGGTGATAGTTTTCGAAAGCTTGATGATAGTAGGGATACCTTTCGGGATGAGCCAGAACAGGCTTGTAGCCAGCATCCTGAATTATTTTTATAAAATCGAGTAGGTTTTGCGGCGCATTGATGTACGATAGTTCAAAAAGTAGGTAATCTGAACCAAAAGTTAAGACCTCCTTTTGCCTGATCTTTTTCTCCAGGGTTTCATCCAGATAATATTCTGCGGCAGCATTAACCTCCAGATCTATCTCAGCTTCCTTTAATCCCTTTCTTAACACATCAAGCCCACGGTTAATGGTATCGGGTGTATTGCGGTAATAATCGGCCATGATGTGCGGCGTGGCAATCAGTTTATGGTAGCCCAAAGCCTTAAATTTTTTGGCCAGCAGTAAAGAATCTTTTATTGTTTGTGCGCCATCATCAATACCCGGGATAATGTGCGAGTGCATATCGGCCCCAATATTGGAGAAATTAAATTCGGGTACTATTTTTTTCTTTTTAAATAATCCGAACATAATGGTAAATCATGGTTTTAACTTATTTCCCTTGGCAGATTACTTGCCTCGGCTGCTCCTGCAAATTTAGAGGAATAGATTTTATGGAGCAAATGATTAAAATCTTCGCTCAAGTCGAATTGGTGGTCTTCGTGAAGTTTTTTAAATTTATTTAAGGTTACCGCGGTTGTTTTCAGATAAAATGCTGTAAATAATATCATAAAATCGCGGTAACCAAAAATTGATTTCTTATAATCGAAAGGAAGGGCATTGAGGATAAACAATTTCAGTTCTACCTCCCCTAACGGATCTTTCGTAACCTTGTAAAAATGATTTACTGTGGTGATCATTTTCCGGACTTTTACCAAAGCTTCTTTCGCATTCAGCTTGTGTATTTCCAAAATCTGCTCATCTACATCGGCTTTAATCTTTTCTTTCCGGTCGTTTAAATCCGTTTCATCCTCCAACAATTTATAATGAAGATGTTCGGTAAGCACTTTATCTTTTGCAATTAAACGCAGTAATAACTTGTCTTTTTCTTTAACAGGCAAACTGATAATGGCTTCTTTAAGATCTTTGTGCTCCGATAATTTCATTTAAAAAGGGTTAGCCTTAATGTATTTTTCCCATTCCCATGCCGAGCGCATCATTTCGTTGATATCCAGATTGGCTTTCCAACCCAGTTGCGCATTCGATTTCTGTACATCACCATAAATCTGCACAATATCCCCTGCTCTTCTTGGACCGATTTTATAGTCGAGTTTTTCATTGTTTACTTTTTCAAAAGCAGCAATAATCTCTAAAACCGACGAACCTGTACCGGTACCGATATTGAAAACATCGTAATTGCCATTTGGGTTTCCGTTTTCTAAAAGTTTAATGGCAGCAACGTGTGCTTTAGCCAAATCCACCACGTGGATATAATCGCGGATGGCAGAACCATCTGGCGTATCGTAATCATCTCCATAAACAGTAATCGGACCGCGTTTACCAATAGCAGATTGGGTAATAAAAGGAACCAGGTTTGCCGGAACACCATTTGGCAATTCGCCAATCAATGCTGTTTCGTGCGCACCAACCGGGTTAAAATAACGCAATGCGATGATATTCAAATCTGGTGTTACCGCAGCAGTTTCAGCTAAAATTTCTTCTGCAATCTGTTTGGTGTTACCATAAGGCGATTCTGCCTTTTGTACCGGTGCTGCTTCGGTTACCGGTAAGCTTTCCGGCTGACCGTAAACGGTACATGAAGAAGAGAATACGAAATTAATTTTTCTGTTGAACGAGGTTAACAGGTTAATTAATCCGTAAAAGTTGTTTTTATAATATTTTAAAGGTTGCTCTACCGATTCGCCTACTGCTTTTGAAGCTGCGAAGTGGATAATTCCATCAATATCGGTATGGTTTTCTGCAAATTCCTGCACAGCTTTATCATCCTGAAGGTCGATTTCGTGAAAATCAAACCATTTGCCAGTAATGGCATGAAGCTGGGTTAAAATTTTAATGTTCGAATTAGAAAGGTTATCTACAATTACAACTTCGTATCCTGCGTTGTGTAATTCTACTGCTGTGTGCGAACCTATGTATCCTGTTCCACCAGTAACTAATATTTTTGCCATTTTAACGGTTAAATGTGGTAAAATCTTTATGATCTATCTTTTCCAAAGCCTCTGGAGGCAATGATTTAAAATATTCGTATGTAATTTTTAATCCTTCGGCACGGTCTACCTTCGGCTCCCAACCTAATATCTCTCTTGCTTTGGTAATATCCGGCCTGCGTTGTTTCGGATCATCCTGAGGAAGTTCCTTGTACACAATTTTTTGCGAGGTACCGGTAAGTTTGATAATCTCTTCGCAGAACTGCTTGATGGTGATTTCATCCGGGTTACCAATGTTTACCGGCTGGGCATAATCACTCATCAGTAAACGGTAAATTCCCTCAATCAAATCATCAACATAACAGAAAGAACGGGTCTGACTGCCGTCACCGAAGATCGTTAAATCTTCGCCCCTTAACGCCTGCCCAATAAAAGCCGGTAAAACACGTCCATCGTTTAAGCGCATTCTGGGCCCATAAGTATTGAAGATCCTTACAATCCGGGTTTCTACACCGTGAAAGGTATGGTAGGCCATGGTAATGGCTTCCTGAAAACGCTTGGCTTCATCGTAAACACCACGAGGGCCAACCGGATTTACGTTGCCCCAGTATTCTTCTGGCTGTGGATTAACATTCGGATCGCCGTACACTTCAGAAGTTGAAGCAATAAGCATCCTTGCGTTTTTATTTCTGGCCAATCCCAACAGATTGTGTGTACCCAACGAGCCTACTTTGAGGGTCTGGATCGGGATTTTAAGGTAATCGATCGGACTTGCCGGCGAAGCAAAGTGCAAGATGTAGTGAAGTTTACCCGGAATATGTACAAACTTGGAAACATCATGGTTGTAAAACTCAAAATTTTCGAGTTTAAACAAATGCTCAATATTTGCCATGTCGCCCGTAATCAGGTTATCCATTCCGATAACATGAAAACCCTCTTTCACAAAGCGATCACAAAGGTGCGAACCTAAAAATCCGGCTGCACCTGTAATCAAAATTCTTTTTCGACCCATTTTAATCTATTAGTTTTCTACCTATGCTATTATAATAATAGCCAAGATCGATCATTTTTTGCAAATCATACAAATTTCGACCGTCGAAAACCACTTTATTTTTCAAAATACTCTCAATTTTATCAAAATCGGGGTTACGGAAAACCGACCATTCTGTTGCAATTAACAGTGCTTCAGCACCTTCCAATGCTTCGTACTGGTTTTTGGCATAGTTAACCTTATCGCCCAAAATATTTTTCACATTAGCCATTGCTTCCGGATCAAAAACGGTAACCGTAGCACCATTCTTCACCAGTTCATCGATAATATACAAAGCTGGTGCTTCGCGGATATCGTCAGTTTCAGGTTTAAAAGCCAGGCCCCAAAGTGCAAAATGTTTGCCTTTAATATCGCCTTTGTAGTATTTTAAGACCTTATCTACCAGGATTGTTTTTTGCCTTTCGTTAACTTCCATTACCGATTTTAAAATCTGGAAATCGTAAGCATAATCGTCGGATGATTTAACCAAAGCCTGCACATCTTTCGGGAAACATGAACCGCCGTAACCCACACCAGGGAAAAGGAAACGTTTTCCGATACGGTCGTCTGATCCAATACCACGTCTTACCGCATCAACATCTGCACCTACCAATTCGCAAAGGTTTGCAATTTCGTTCATGAAGGTAATTTTGGTGGCCAGGAACGAGTTTGCTGCGTATTTAGTCAGCTCTGAAGAACGCTCATCCATAAACAGGATCGGGTTTCCCTGACGTACATAAGGCGCATACACCTCGGTCATCAGTTTTTTGGCCCTTTCGCTTTTGGTACCCAAAACCACACGGTCTGGTTTCATAAAGTCATCAACAGCCACACCTTCTCTTAAAAACTCAGGGTTGGAAACCACATCCACTTCAATTGAAGTATTTTCGGTAAAAACAGCTTTTACCTTATCTGCTGTACCCACTGGTACTGTTGATTTATTTACGATTACTTTATACTCCGTAATGAGCTTCGAAACGTCTTTAGCTGCGCCTAAAATGTAAGAAAGATCGGCAGCACCATCTCCACCCGGAGGCGTTGGCAAAGCCATAAAAATAATCTGCGCATCTTTCACTGCTTCAGCAAGATTGGTGGTAAAAGTTAATCTTTCCTGCTCAATATTTCTATGGAACAAAAGGTCTAAACCAGGCTCATAAATAGGCACCTCGCCCGCCTGCATCTGTTTAACCTTTGCTTCATTAATGTCAACACAAATAACATCATTTCCTGTTTCTGCTAAACAGGTTCCGGTAACTAAACCTACGTATCCTGTACCAATAACGGCTATTTTCATTTAGAGTATAATTTATTTTTGTCTGTAACGAAACGATCCTGACTCATCTAATTGCCTTGATTTATAGGCTAAATCCCGATGGTTTCATATATTATTAAGCTTTTTAAATATATTCCTTTTATCTTGGCACGAAGATATGAAATTACACTAATGCTTTTGCTTTACATAATCGGAATTCGGCTTTACATTTTGCTGATAAGGATCTTTTCCTTATTTAATCCTAAGGCTAAACTATTCATAAAGGGGCGTAAAAACAGTTATACACAAATTGTTCAGCGCATTAACCCGCAAGAAAAACATATTTGGTTCCATTTTGCTTCTTTAGGCGAATTTGAACAAGGCCGGCCGGTCTTAGAAAAACTGAAAACGCTTTATCCTGCTAAAAAAATCGTGGTTACTTTCTTTTCGCCTTCGGGTTATGAAATTAGAAAAAATTATGCTTTGGCTGATGTTTTTTACCTGCCCATTGATACCAAAAAGAATGCGGCATGGTTTATTGAAAGTATTAACCCCGAGATGGCCATTTTTACCAAATATGAATTCTGGCATTTTTATTTTAAAGCGCTCAAAGACCGCGGCATTCCTTTGTATGTAATATCGGGTATTTTTAGGGATAGCCAGGCCTTTTTTAAATGGTATGGTAGCTTTTACCGCAACATACTTAAAGCAGTAACCTACTTTTTTGTTCAGAATGAAGAGAGTGAAAACCTGTTAAAATCAATTGGTTTAAACAATGTAACCATCAACGGCGATACCCGTTTCGATCGCGTTTATGAAAATGCGCAGGAACCAAAGGAACTGCCTTTGATAGCACAATTTATTGATGGCAAACCAACTTTGATTTGCGGCAGCACCTGGCCCGAAGACGAAAAATTACTTGCCGCATTGCCTGCCAAATATCCTGACTGGAAATTTATTATTGCACCCCACGAAATCCACAGCAGTCACATCGAAAGCATTGAAAAGCAGTTCCCAGTTGGCAGTTTGCGGTTTTCGGCATTCAGCTCAGGTAATCAAACGCCAAAATCCAGTCAGCAAATACTCATCATTGATAATATCGGTATGCTTTCTGCTTTGTACCAGTATGGTAAAGTGGCTTACATTGGCGGGGGGTTTGGTGCCGGCATACACAATACTTTAGAGGCAGCAGCATTTGGCCTACCAGTTATTTTCGGGTCTAAATATGATAAATTTCAGGAAGCCAAAGATTTAATTGCCATTGGCGCAGCGAAAAGCATATCGTCTACAGAAGAGCTGATTAGCGCCTTTAATGCATTTGCAGACAATAAAAATGCAGCCGATGCAGCAAAAAAATATGTAGCCGATAAAAAAGGGGCAACAGATCAGATTATTTCGATGATTACGAAATGAGCTTAGCCTGAGCGATTTCTGTTACAACTGCCTGAATAGACTGATCGATAGAAACCGTTAGTACATCTTGTTCATCATTTTGTGGTTCCTCCAGGGTATCGAATTGGCTCTGCAGTAAACTTGATGGCATGTACTGATGCGAACGCATCTTGATCCGATCGTGAATTAAATCGAAACTTCCTTTTAGATATACAAAGCTGATGCTCGGATTATCGATCCGCAATAGCTCACGGTATGCCTTTTTTAATGCAGAACAGGCTATGATGCATGATGTACCATGTGCCACATGTTCACGGCCAACTTTGGCAATCAGCTGAAGCCAATCCAAACGGTCTTCATCTGTTAATGGAATGCCCGCCGCCATCTTATCTACATTGCGCTGTGAATGGAGGTTATCGCCATCAATAAACTCAGCATTTATCCGTGGCGCAAGCGCTTTCCCAATAACGGTTTTACCACTTCCCGAAACGCCCATTAAAACGATAAAACCTGCCATTTTTAATTATTTAATCATTCCGGCAAGTGCCTCAATAAATACCGGACTATCGTTTAAGCTTTCTACCAGCTGAACATGCTCGCCGCCTAACTCCCTAAACTCTTCATGGTATTCTACGGTAATTTCGTAAAGGGTTTCCAGGCAATCGGCCACAAAAGCCGGACTAAAAACCAACAAACGCTTTTTACCTTCTCCAGCTAACTTTTTAAGCACATCGGTGGTATAAGGTTGTACCCAGGGCTCTTTACCTAAACGCGACTGAAAGCAAACAGTATATTTGTCTTTCGCCAGGTTTAATTCTTCGGCAATTAATCGGGCGGTATCATGTCCTTGTGCAGAATAACAGAACTTATTTGTATTGTTTAATGTTTGACAACAATCGCTACTTTTTAAGCAATAACTGCCGGTATGGTCGCACTTCAGTAATTGGCGTTCAGGTAAACCATGGAAACTGAACAACACATGATCGTAAGTCTCTATCTGATGTTTCCTTGCATTTTCTGCAAAAACCTTTATCATTAATTCGTTATCATGGAAAGAATTAACAAAGGAAATTGGCGGAACAGTTGGCCATTTTCCCACCAGCTCCATAACCAATTGCATTACCGAGCCAGTACTGGCCGATGCATATTGCGGAAACATTGGAATAACCTGAATACTTTCTACCAGACCCAATTTCAGTTTATCGAGTGCTGATGCAATTGAAGGATTTTGGTAGCGCATGGCTAGCTCTACATGGTATTCCTCGCCCAGTCTTTCTTGCAACATTTTAGCCTGCAACTTACTGTAATACAAAAGCGGCGAACCATTTTCGTTCCATATTTCGCGGTACAATTTAGCGGTTTTAGGGCTACGGAAAGGAACAATAATTCCCTTAACCAATAGTGTACGGTTTAGTTTAGGAATATCAATTACCCTTTCGTCCATCAGAAACTGATCAAGATATTTTTTAACATCGGCTGTTGCCGCACTATCGGGTGTTCCTAAATTTACCAGTAAAATTCCCTTTTTGCTCATTGATAATAAAATATGTTACGTGGCGCAAATATCGCGTATTTATTGTTTTTAACCTATGTTAAAAAGTGATGAAAAACATTTTTTCGTCAATAGAAAATAATATTAATGGTGAATATTCTCAGTTTGTTTAGCGCGACTTGCTATGATCGGTAAATTCTGAATTACGAAATGTGATTCCGTGTTAAATTGTAATAGCTAATGCCACTGGTAAGGCTTACTTTGTTTTATACAGTTGCCACCAGGGGGTAGCTGGCTTTTGGTGATGTTCTAAATGATAGCCAAAAAAGTAACAGGTAATGAATGCAATAAAATGGTTCTTTTGTAGTGTTGAAGCATGATATTCGTTATCGTGCTCTCCTTTGTGTGGCAAATAAGTACCAAAATAAAATAGCTGAAACGTGCTTAGCAAGGATGGCAGCACCCAAAATAACAAGAGGTTTTTCTCGGGTACCCATATTTTCAGAATGTTATAGGCAATGGCCATAATTACCAATTGAATTACCGTTACATAATTTAACATAAACCTGAAATACCATTTCCAGAAACCATGTGGTGCAAAATCAGGATCTTTAGCCGTATGTACATGATTGTGATGCTGGTGGTGTTTGGTATATAATCGGTTATAAAAAAAGCCCGCATACAAGAACACAGCAAGGTAACCGAAAAAATTGTTCGCTTTTCTATTGGCCGAAATTGTACCATGCATGGCATCGTGTGCAGTAATAAATAAACCGGTATACAAATGCATCTGGACCAAAACCATCAAATAAACGAATGGATTGCTCCAGGCAAAGTTCCAATTTAGCATGAAAAAAAGGGATATAAGCCAGCAGGAAATAACCAGAGTTGCAGCACCTGAACCAATCCAAGATTTTTTATTGTCCATGGTTTAAAATAATTATCAATTGTTATTATTTAAACTACAAAGCCAAATCATTGGTTTTAACGACTTTGATTTTAAAGTTGATTGGTGTCATCTCGTCCCAAATCCAATTATAATACTCAATCACTTTACTTGCGCTTAAATGTGGTCTATCGGCAGTAGTATGAGCATCTCCAACAACTATTACATGGTAATCTTTAGTGATAGCCGATTTCACGGTAGAATCGACACAAAAATCAGTCGCACAACCCGTTATAAATAATTCGGAAATATTGTGTTTGGAAAGAGTATCCTCCAGCTGTGTATTATAAAATGCATCATTTGCTGATTTTGAAACCACATAATCAGTATCGCATTTGATCAATTCTGGTAAAAACTGCCAATCTTTAGTATCTGGTAAAAAAATATTTTCTTTAGTGCCGTTATGTTGAAAAAAAATTACCTTATCATCATTCATTCTGAAATAATCCGATAATTTATTAATCCGCGCAATTACACCCAAAGTATCATAACGCAAATCATAGGGTTTAAAGCTACCAATCTGCATATCTATTATTAATAATGCTCTCATATAAACAACAATTATTAACCGATAGATTTTATCATTAATATTTTTCTAAAGCAGCCTTCACATTTTCCATCAACCACATTGGCGTAGAGGTTGCTCCACAGATACCTACTTTATCATTTTCGGTAAACCAGGCTTGGTCCAGTTCTTCAACATTAGAAATGAAGTACGAATTTTCGTTATATTTTTTACATACATCGTAAAGCACTTTCCCGTTGGATGATTTTTTACCTGAAACGAAAACAATCTTATTGTAATGACTCACAAAATCTTCCAACTCCCGATAACGGTTAGATACTTGCCTACAAATAGTATCGTTAGCCTTAACATCGTAGCCACGGCTCAACAATTCATCTTTAATGTGGTAAAATTTATCGGTACTTTTAGTGGTTTGACTGTACAAGGTAAATTTCGCCGGGAGCTCAACATTATCAAGCTCGGCCAGATCCTGAAAAACAATCGCTTTACCATCAGTTTGTCCCTGCAAACCAATTACTTCTGCATGGCCATGCTTACCAAAAATAAGCACTTGTTCTTCATCGTCGTGCGAGTTTTTAATCCTGTTCTGCAATTTTAAAACCACCGGACACGATGCATCAATCAAGGTGAGGTTATTTTCTAAAGCCAACTGGTAAGTTGAAGGTGCTTCGCCATGCGCCCTGATTAAAACCTTTTCATCACGTAAATCTTTTAAAATTTCGTGATCGATAATTTTCAGTCCGCGTTTGGCTAATCGTTCAACCTCTTCATCATTGTGTACAATATCGCCTAAACAGTATAAATAACCATCGTTATCTAAAATATCTTCGGCCATTTCTATTGCGTACACTACACCAAAACAAAAGCCTGATGATTTATCGATGTTAACCTGTAAATTGTAACCCATTGCAATACAAAATTAAGCAAAAATATTTGTTCCGGTTGTCATGTATAAGACAACAAAAAAGATAAACTGTGCCAAAAACATGGCAGTACCCAGGTATTTCTGCTGTTTTAAACCCAGTGCGTAGTAAAACTTCAATAAAATAACCGAAACGATAAACCAGGCTACATAATTCTGAACCGGTATTTCGTGCCAGTCCCACTGCCAGTAATTAAATTTCATGGCTACAGGTTCTAAAAAATAATCGAAAATCACCAACACTAAAGCACCTGTAACAGAAGCAAGGATGCTGTTTCTGATCTTTAACGCTTTCATCATCTGCCCTACACTAAAAATCAGGATCACCCAGTTTACCCCCATAAGTAAGGGTACTGCTGCAATTTTGTAACCCAATGTAGGCCCGTAATAATAACTGCCGAATATTTTACCCGTGTGCACACCCAAAACCTCAACCATAAAGCCACAGAGAAAAACACCCGATACAAATAACAGTAAGCGCTTAACATCTGCATTGTAAGCGAAAACAATTACCGCAAACATCAGCAATAAATGGAATGGAACGAGTTTAAGGAAATAGGGCTGTGCAGCCGGAATTAAAAAGCCAAGCAAACCAACCAAATGAAAAATGATAATTACAGCAACTGCAACTCTTTTAACCTTTAAATCGCTTTGATCGTTCTGCCCTTCCATGTGCCTGTTTTAAAAATATGCTTTTTTATAGAAATCAATGAAATAATTAAGAAGAACAACATCTGAAAAGGATGCAATATCAAATTTATCAAAACATTTTGTCCGGATAAATAGGAGATCATTATTCTACTTAAAATTATTAAAGTTAACGGTAATACGAGTAAAGTAAGGTTAAAGTTTAAGATTAAAATTACTGGACCAATGGTTACCAAAAGCTGGTAAAGTAATAAGATTAAGATGTTATTACCAAAACCTGCAAGTAAATTTTTACTGAAACCGGCAATACTTTCGTTAAGTCCTTTGTACATCCTGCAATAAATCAGGTTGTTGGCTAAAAGTGCTTCGGCATTAAATTTTTCCAGTTTAACGCGTTTTATAATTTCAACATCTTCAACCACCTGGTTTTTCACCCTTTCGTGCCACTGGTTCTCGTTATAATTATGGGCATCAAAAAACATACACTGACCGCTGGCCGCAGCAAATGCCGGATTTTTTGAAAGTTTAACCAGGCGCAAAGGCAATAAGTTTAATAAAATGAAATGCATTAAAGGCACAGTTAACCGCTCGCCTATTGACAGCACCACCTGATTGGTGAAAATGCTCAGCAAAGCCAGACTACCGGTTTCCGTTCGGGCTACGAGACTATTGATTAGTCCACGCTCAATGGTTTCATCGGCATCAATAAACAAGAAGTATTTTCCGGTAGCCAGTTCGGCAAGTTGGTGGCAGGCAAAGTTTTTTCCCAACCAATCTGGAGGCAGCTCCTTCCCCTTAACTATCCTAAAATTTGGGTTGAGCTTACAAAAGGCTTCTACCAGAACAAAAGTGTTATCGCTGCTGCCATCGTCCATAACAATTACTTCGTAGTGGAGATAGTCCTGCTCCCGGATGGAAGTTAATAATTCAAGTATATTGTCTGCTTCATTTCGCGCCGGAATAAGAATGGAAACTTTATCTTCATAATGCTTAATTACCCTTGGCAATTTGGGGTTGGACAGGAAATTGAAGACAGTAACTGAAAACCTGATGACCAGAAAAATTAGCACTGCGTAAATAAAAATTGTCATTCCGTAATCTGTGTTTGTTTAATAACCGATTGATCGTAATGTTTATTGTACGCACTTTTCAACAACTGTAAACTCACGTATTCTTCTGTTTCCCAATTCTGAAGATAAGTAAAAGCTGATGGCTTTCTTTTGGCAAAGTAATCGACAAATGTAGCCGCAAAAATGATATTGATGTTTTTTTTACTGGCGTTGATCATTTGCATCACCCCCTTTTCGAAACTGATGCTTTTTAAATGGTTGGAATACAACTTACCTTGCGGAAAGACAAGCACCAGATTATTTTGGTCGTCTAATAATTTACCTGCATAACTGAGCGTATCTAAAACATCCTTCCCTTTGCCTTCGGCAGCAAAAGCCCCCAAATATTTCAAAAAACCAACTTTATTGTAGTTATCGGCATTAACCAATACATGGAATTGTTTTTTGAATAGCTTTTTATTGAGATAAAAGATAAAAAAACCATCCCACCAGCTGAAATGATTGGCAAGAATGAGGATAGCAGCATTGGGTTTGGTTTCAATTCCATCGAAATGGAAGGCTGCGAAATCTTTTTTAATGATAAACTGAATGTACCAGGAGAAAAAGCTAAAAATCAAATTATTTTTCCGGGGTTGATACATTTCGGGAAATTGCAAAAAATTGGGCTTAATTGCAAATGTGGTTTGTTTAATGGAACCACAATTCAGTTACAAATGAGGACATATATTCCATCATCCATTATACATCTCCCATCTTACACGCATCTTAGCTCAAATACACCCGGTCTTCTTCTCCTTCAACATCCATTACTACATCTACATGTTCTTTCAAAATAGTTGCCAGTTCAAGGCCAACAAAATCGGTTGCTATAGGGAATATTTTATGGCTTCTATCAACTAAAACCACGGTGCGGATTTTTTTATGTGGTGTATTTAAGAAAACGCCTAAGCCATAAGCCAGGGTTTTACCACTGTTCAGCACATCATCCACAATAATGATCACCTTATTTTTCCAATGACTTTCGTCTAAATCAGTTGAGGCGACCAATTTGCTACTTTCTTTTTGCAGATCGATACGCAATAGCGTTACCTTAAAGCCAGAGATCTTTTTAAGCACTTTTTCTAACCTCAAAGCAAGCTTGTAGCCACGGTCCCAAATTCCGGCAAGTACAATTTCTTTTTCGTTCAGGTTATCTTCTAAAATCTGATAAGCGATACGATCTATTTTTTGCTGAATTTGTTTCTTGTTTAGAATAAGTAATTGTGATGCGGCCATTGTATAAAAGGTTGAATACAAAAAGAACGATTTTAAGCATGAAATTCAAACTATTTGAAAAATAATTTCGTTTGACTGCAACGTTTTGGCATTAACTGCGTCTTATTAATACCAAAAACAAAATCCAGGGCTGTCATCCCCATAAAAACCAGGGTTGATCGCTTTAATAATCATTTAACAAAGAGCACTATGAAAACCCTTACCAAATCTGCAACCATACTATTTGTGATCGTGAGTAGCTACATGGCTAGAGCACAGGAAACCAAAAATGTGGCCGTAAAAAACTTTAACAGCATTGGCATCAGCAGTGGAATAGATTTATATCTTACCCAAGGCGGAAATGAAGGCGTAAGCATCCAGTCGGACAGCGAAACCTTGAAAAACATTGTAGTAGAGCAAAACGGAGCGAATGTAAACATCAAATTTAAAGATGGCATTAATTGGGGCGGCCTGTTTAAAAACCGCATAATTAAAGCTTATGTAACTTATAAAAGTCTGAATACCATTGCTGCATCAGGCGGTTCGGATGTAGTTACCCAAAATCAATTAAAAACAGATAAGCTTGCCATCCGTTCATCGGGCGGTTCAGACCTGAAACTGGATGTAGTTTGTACTGATTTATCCATCCAATCGAGTGGTGGTAGCGATATCGATTTAAAAGGTAGAGCCGAAAATATGACCATCCAATCAAGCGGGGGCAGTGATATTGATGCCTACGGTTTTATTACCAATTATGCCAAAGTACAGGCATCTGGCGGCTCGGATGTAGCTATTTACGTGAATAAAGGTTTAGAAGCCTCTGCAAGTGGCGGTGGCGATGTACATTACAAAGGAAGTGCATCACTGAAGAAAACATCAAGCTCTAAAAGCGGAGATGTAAGACACGTGAATTAAAAAATTTTAGTTTAGTTTAATGATAACTCGCTGCTTTGTGGATACAAAGCAGCGTTTGTTTTTTTAAAAGGATTGCACAGATTACGGGATTACACAGATTGGGCAATTGCAATTTTTGCTAGCCATAATCTTGAAGCACCCAGACTTCAGACTCATGACTACCCTTTCTTGTAGGGATAATAAATAAAGTTTGCGCCTTCAGGAACAATTACGAATACACACATAAAATCTTCTGGCCTTTTATAAACCTTTAAGAATGGTTCTTTTTTTTCTTTGCTAATGATGCCTTTTTCCACAAACTCTTCTAAGGTAGAAGCCTGAATGGTCCAATTGGTGTTGAGTTCTTCTTTATTTAAAATCAGCTCGCCAATATTCACTTCATGCTGGTGAGCAATAAAAATTGGGTGAGCAGAAATTCCTTCAACCATAATTTCTATCGCTACTTCTTTAATTGCATCTGTGTAAAGCTCGAGGTCTTTTTCCAAACTTACCAACGGACTTTCCTGCTTTTTTTGAGACGCTCCACCATCTTCTGGTGTTGCGCTTAACAATTCTTCTCTATCCATGCCTACTAATTATTGAATTTTGAATGATTGAATGAATGTTATAGATAACTTACTTCATTCAACCCTCTCATTCAATTATTCTATCATTCAGTTATTTCAATCTTAATAATACAACATTCTCTACGTGTTGCGTGTGTGGGAACATATCCACAGGTTTAATCCGCACCACATCATATTTTTCTTTTAACAATTCAAGGTCTCTGGCCTGTGTTGCAGCATTACAGCTCACGTAAACAATCTTTTCGGCTTCCATTTCCAGCAGGCGCTGCACTACATCGGCATGCATACCAGCTCTTGGCGGATCGGTAATTACCACATCTGGCTTACCATGACTGGCAATAAAATCTGCTGTGAGGATATCTTTCATATCACCAGCATAGAAGATCGTGTTATCAATTCCGTTTAATTCAGAATTGAATTTAGCATCTTCAATAGCTGTTGGCACATACTCTACCCCTACTACCTGCTTTACATTTTTGGCCACAAAGTTGGCAATTGTTCCGGCACCGGTATATAAATCGTACACCAGTTCGTCGCCTTTAAATTCTGCAAAATCGCGGGTAATTTTATACAATTCGAACGCCTGTTCAGAATTGGTTTGATAAAAGGATTTTACGCCAATTTTGAAGCGGATGCCATCCATTTCTTCAAAAATATGATCGCGACCAGCAAACACCACCACTTCCTGATCGAAAATGGTATCGTTTTTCTTTTGGTTAACGATATATAGCAGCGAAGTAATCTGCGGAAATTCAGCCTTAAGGAAATTCATCAAGCCATCTACCTGTTCCTGTTCAGGATAAGCAAACACTACTGCTATCATTACCTCGCCAGTAGAAGAAGTACGGATAATGAGGTTACGAAGCACGCCTTCGTGGTTACGCAGATCGTAAAATGACAACCCGTTATCTAAAGCATATTTACGTACGGCATTTCTGATCGAGTTTGAAGGTTCCGCCTGTAAATAGCAGTGCTCGATATCTAAAATCTTATCAAAGCGCAACGGCACATGAAAACCCAGGGCATTCATATCAAAATCTTCATCGCGCTCTACGTCGGTTTTTTCTAACCAGCGTTTGTTCGAAAAAGTAAACTCGAGTTTATTGCGGTAATAGCGGTCTTTCGCCGAGCCTAAAATTGGTTCTGTATTCGAAGTATCTATTTTACCCAGGCGCTGTAAGGCAGCCTCTACATTTTTTTGTTTAAATTTTAATTGAGATTCGTAGCCCATGTGTTGCCATTTGCAACCGCCACAGGTTCCGAAATGAGCGCAAAACGGATCGGTACGTAAATCAGATTTTTCATGGAGTTGCTCAATTACCGCCTCAGCGAAATTCTTTTTCTTTTTGGTTAAGCGCACATCCACCACATCGCCGGGAACTGCTTTATCAACAAAAATCACCAATTCATCGGCTTTACCAACACCTTTTCCCTCTTCAGCAATATCGATTATTTGTACATTTGGAACTATTGTTACCGTACCAGGTTTTCTTCTACTCATTATTTTGCAAAGATAAGGCTAAAAGCTGAAAGCGAAAAGGCCAAAGGCTAAAGACCAATGCAGAAGGCTAAAGTTGGAATGAATATAAATAGTTTGTAAGAAAGATCGGGCAATATTTTTCCGCTCAGTTTATAATAACTGATTCAGCATATTTGTGATATTAAAAACTATTGTCCAAAAAATTTAAATGCTGCACCCCAGAAACCATCCAGCCAGTTAAATTTCAGGTCAAATTTTTCATCTACCTGTACAGAAAATTCGAGTATTTCTTTGCTCATGATAAAAAACCTATCTATTCACACAATAATACAAAATTCAGACCAAAAACCAAAACAGTATAGTTTAAGTTTTGTTAATTTTACATCAAAAGGTTAAACCTTACATTTATTTTTATTTCAACTTGTCATCTGCTGATTTTCAATTCTTTGTTTGATATACCAATATAATTTCCGTAACTTAAAGTATCATTCACATAAAAATGGAGGTTCGTTATGAACGTTATCCGTAAAATTGAACATTGGGGCGATGTTCATCATTCGAAATGGCTGGATTATCTTCGCATTGTCCTTGGCCTTGTCATTTTTGGTAAAGGTGTTTCTTTTGTTAGCGACACTTCTGTACTCCAAAACATGATTACACAAAACAACATTTTTGGTTTCTCCAGTATGTTAATCAGTATGGCCATACACGTGGTGGCATTTGCGCACCTGGTTGGTGGTGTTTTAATTACACTGGGCCTGGTAACCCGCTTTGCGGTGGTCGTCCAGATTCCGATTTTGCTATTTGCTGTATTTTTCGTTAACCTTACCCCAGGTTTCTCCTCTCCTAATTCTGAACTCTGGTTCTCGGTGCTGGTTTTATTCCTGCTCATTATGTTTTGGGTGGTAGGCTCCGGACCATTATCGGCCGATGCAGAAATGAAACGCAAAACTGGTAAGCGTTACGCTTAAGTTAGCTTAAATATTCTTAGTATCTTTCGCTTTTATAAACGCTTATGAAAACGAATATACTTTTTGCACTGCTTTTCGCGGGACTGGGCAGTTACGCTCAAACTCCAACGGATGAATATTTTAAATTAACACGGGCCGGTTTTAACGAACAAAATGCTTACCGAACCACTGCTTTTGTAGAAAAGTATTTTCGTGTGCCCGGTAATACAGGTTTTAATGCCAGTATTCATCAGGTAGAAAGTATTTTGAAGAAAGCAGGTTTTGTGGCCCAGCAACAAAACGAGTTTGAAGCACCTTTAACTTATCGCATCGAAAAGCGAGCGATGAAAAACAATACCTGGGAGCCTGTTGATGCCAGCATTGCCATTGTTGGTGAAAGACAGCCTTTTATTTCTTTTGAAACCAACCGCAATATGATTCCCATCAATTGTGGCTCAACTCCGGCCGGTGGTGTTACCGCGCAGGTAGTTTATCTCGATAAAACAAATCCAGCCGATCTTGAAAAAATGGATTTGAAAGGAAAAATCCTTTTTTCTGAGAATCATCCATCGCGTTTACTCCAGGCCGCAACTAAAGCAGGGGCAATTGGGGTACTGGGTTATGCTATGCCTAAATACACCCAACCTGAAGTACACCAAACTTCCATCCAATTTGGCAGTATGAAAGCAAATAGCGAAGTGTGGACATTGCTTTTATCGTATGCTGCAAAAGAAAAATTAAAAGCTACTTGCTTAAAAGGTTCAACACAGCTGAAAGTAAATATCCAGACCAAAATTTATCCGTCAGAAGAATTAACCATTGTGGCGAACGTGAGAGGAAGTGTTAGTCCGGATGAACGCTTTGTTTTTAGTGCACATGTGCAAGAGCCTGGAGCAAATGATAATGCCAGTGGTGTGGGTACTTTAGCCGAAATGGCCCGGTTAACAGCCGAGCTGTATCAGGCAAAAAAAATAAACCCTAAGCGCAGCTTAACCTTTTTGTGGGGCGACGAAATTGTTTCGACCCGAAGATACATTACCGAAGATACCACCCGTGCAAAAGGCATTATGTGGGGAATGAGCCTGGATATGGTTGGTGAAAACACCCAAAAGACAGGCGGTTCTTTCTTAATCGAAAAAATGCCCGATCCATCTGCTATCTGGACCCGAGGAACTGATAAACATACTGAATGGGGCGCAGGCGATGTGACTGAAAAAGATCTTTTTCCGCATTATTTTAACGATTTCATTTTCGATATCTGTAAAACGCAGGGAAAATTTGCCAATTGGACCTTGAATTACAATCCGTTTGAGGGCGGAAGTGACCACACTCCATTTTTGCAGCATAAAATCCCTGGTTTATTGATGTGGCACTTTACCGATGTTTTTTACCACACGGATAACGACAGGATTGATAAAGTTTCGCCAACGGAAATGAAAAACGTAGGCATAAGCGGTTTAACGGCAGCTTACACTTTAATTTCTGCCGATGAAAATACAGCCACAGCTACGGTGGCACAGGTTAAAACTGATGCTTTGATCCGCCTAAAAACAGAGTTTGATTTGAGCAAAAAAGCCATAGCCGCAGGTAAATCCAGTGCTGAAGAAAAGCATATTATTGAAGTTTGGAGCAAGTGGTACACTGATGCGCTAGCCACCATCAATAAAATGGCTGTAAAACCACAAACAACAAGAGTAGGTTCGGCAATTAAATTTGCAACAGGAGAGATTGAAAAACAGACAAAGGTATATTTAGAGGAATTGAAATAGATTGATGTCTAAACCAAAAGCAATCGTTATCGGTGCCGGAATTGCGGGAATTGCATCAGCTATTCGCCTAAGTGTGAAGGGATATGAGGTAAGCGTTTTTGAAGCCGGCTCAAAACCTGGTGGTAAACTGGCAGAGATCAGCATGAATGGCTTCAGGTTTGATGCTGGCCCCAGTCTGTTTACCATGCCACAATATGTGGATGAACTTTTTCAGCTTGCCGGTAAGAACCCAAACGATTATTTTGAATACATCCGGTTAAAAGAAATTTGCCGTTATTTTTACGAAGATGGATTAAGGTTAACTGCAAAAGCTGATTTGAATGCGTTTGCGCAAGAAATTGAAGCAAAAACTCAATCTACCGCATTGGAAGTTGAAAAATTCTTAAAAAAAAGCGCTATCATTTACGATGTAACCCACAAAGTGTTTTTACAACGAACCCTGCACAAATTGAAAAGTTACCTCCATTGGGACACGCTAAAATCAATTTTCAGGTTTGGGCAGATTGATGCTTTCAGCACACAGCAACAGGCCAACAGCAAATTCTTTAAAGACCGTCGTATAGCACAACTCTTTAACCGCTATGCTACCTACAATGGTTCAGATCCGTATCAGGCTCCTGCAACTTTAAATGTGATTCCGCATTTCGAGTATCATTTTGGCACCTTTCTGCCTAAAAATGGCATGTATGGCATTGTAAGTGGCCTGGTTAAACTGGCAGAAGAACTAGGTGTTCAGTTTCATTATAACCAAAAGGTGGAAGAAATCCTGCATTCAGGTAGCCGTAAACCGAAAATTAATGGGATAATGGTTAAAGAAAAAATGCACCCTGCAAACCTAGTGATTTCTAATCTGGATATCTGGTTCACCTATAAAAACCTGCTTAAAGGCATACCTCAACCAAAAAAATTACTCAGCCAGGAGCGTAGTAGCTCAGCATTAATTTTTTACTGGGGTATGAATGGCAATTATGATGATTTGGGCTTACACAATATCTTGTTTGCCGCAGATTACCAAAAAGAATTTAATGCCATCTGGAAGAATAAAACCATTAGCAGCGACCCAACGGTTTACATTAACATTAGCAGCAAACTCCTACAAACAGACGCTCCGCTGAATAACGAAAACTGGTTTGTAATGATTAATGTGCCTGCAAATAATGGCCAAAACTGGGATCAGCTTATACCGGAAGCAAGAGCCAGTATTATTCGAAAAATCAGCCGTATTTTAAACCGGAACATCGAGAAAGATATTATTTGCGAACAGATTTTAGATCCCAGAAGCATTGAAAGCAAAACAGGTTCGTATCAGGGTTCTTTGTACGGAAATAGCTCAAACAATCAATTCGCTGCTTTTCTCAGACACCCTAATTTCAGTTCGAAGGTTAGGAATTTATTCTTTTGCGGTGGTAGTGTTCATCCTGGTGGGGGGATTCCCCTGGCTTTGTTATCAGCAAAAATTGTGAGTGATTGTGTGGATTAAAGTAGTAGCAAGCAATTAGTATCAGGTAATTGGTATCAAGTATTTAGCCATAAGTATTTACCAATAGCAAAAAAGTTAAGCCTTTGCCAATAATGCTGCTTCCAGTTTTTCGCCATCTAAATCGAAGGCATCTACAATTAATTTTGCCTGGGTATAAAATGGATCGCGCTCCTGAAGTTTCTCTTTAATAAATACCAGTAGCTGTTCGTCGTTTAAATCTTTAATTAGAGGCCTTTTTTGACGATTGTGCAGTCGCGATACCAATGCAGCGGGTTCCATTTGCAGGTAAACGGTTTCTCCGTGCGCATTCATCCATTCCATGTTATCAAAGAAACAGGGCAAACCACCACCTGTGGCTACCACACAGGTTTCCGGATAATTGAAAGTTTTAAGCATTTCACTTTCATAATCCCTAAAACCACTTTCTCCAAACTCAGCAAAATATTCGGCAATACTTTTTCCGGTTTTGGCAACGATTTCGGCATCCAAATCAATTACCGGGCAATTTAAACGGTGCGCCAGTTGCTTGGCTTTGGTACTTTTACCACATCCCATGTATCCTACCAAAAAAATGATTCCGGAAAGAGAGGTTACATTTTCACTGTTTATATCGTTCGTATTGCTCATGTTGTATTTACTTCTTCGTTACACCAGTTTCACTCTCGGATCGATATAGGCGTACAAAATATCGACCAATATATTAATCACAACGAAAACAAAAGCAATAAATAATATCGACCCCATTACGACGGGGAAATCAGACATTTCTAATGCCGTTACCGTTGTCCTGCCCAGTCCGTTGTAGCCAAAAATATATTCTACAAAAAATGAACCGGCCAATAAAGAAGCAAACCAGCCAGAAATAGCGGTTATTACCGGATTCAAGGCGTTTTTTAAGGCGTGCTTATAAATAATTTTATTCCTGCTTAAGCCCTTTGCCCTTGCTGTTCTGATGTAATCTTGTGCCAGTACATCGAGCATAGCGCTTCGGGTAAGCTGCACAATAATGGCCAGCGGCCTTAAGCCCAACGTAATCATAGGCAGCCATAAATTCCGCAAGGTAAGCACTTCACCGTTAAAAGGATCGTAAGAGTATAAACTCCCGCTCATTTTTAAACCAGTGTAATTGCTCAGCACAAAACCAAAAAGCCAGGCGATAATAATCCCCGCAAAAAACGAAGGGGCCGAAATGCCCAAAATTGCAAATGCATTGGCTGATTTATCAATCCACGAATCTTTATAAACTGCCGACAGCACTCCTAAAAACACACCAATCAGTGTAGCAAAAATCATTGCTGAAAGCGCCAGTATAAAGGTATTGGGAACAGTTTCGGCCAAAATTGCTGTTACATCGCGCCTGGTTTGGTAAGAACTCCGCAAATAAGGCCATTTAACTACCAAAGCTTTTTTATTAAAGCTGATTAATTTCGAGTAATGATATTTCTGCTGCGTGGTACTATCGTTATCGAGCACACTAAGCGGCGATAAATCATTCAGGTATAAAACAAACTGAACAGGTTTCGAACGGTCTAAACCAAACTCTTTCCGTACGGCTTCGAGCGATTGCACATCTGCCCGTTGGCCCATCGTCATCCGGGCTGGATCGCCGGGCAGAATATTAAACAGCACAAAAACAACCAGTATAACGCCGGCCATTACCAGCAATCCATACATCAGTTTTTTTAGTGCATAGCCAATCATCTTTATTTATCGAAGTATTTTCGGCTCAGCTGGTCAAAAGTTGGCACATTGTGGTAATGCCACTTATTGATAACTACTCCGTTTTTCAATAACAAAACACCAGGGTTAGCCCTTACCATACTTTTTAGCGGGACTGCATCAGCATAAAAAACTTCCGAAAAAAGGTTGTTCTTTTTAATGAATACTTCTGCATCCTGTGCTGAATTAGAGGTTAACAAAACCGTACGAATGTTGAATTGTTGTGTGGCATTTATCGCGATGGCATTTAATTTACCAATTGCACTTTCGTTTGTATTCTTCAGATCGTAGGCTACAAAAATCAAACTGTAATAAGGGTTTTCGATCAGTTCTTTGGTATAATCGGTTCCCGAAGCATCGGTAATTACTAAATCTTTGATTTTAGGCTCATAGCCTTTCTTCACCAGTCTTTTCGTAGGTTCACCAATAATTTCCCAATTGTTATCCTTCCAGATTTCGGTTTTGAGATAAGCTTTATCGCTCATATCTTTTTCTTCACTGGTTTTCTTATTTTTAAGGTGGTACATAATTTCAAATTCATCTGGCTTTTCTCCCGGGGGAATAACCATTAATGAAGGAATATGTGCACCAACTTTATAAGGCAAGAAATCGATAACAGGTAATACATTGTAGGTATATAAGCCAAAGCCTAATGAAACTATTGTTACCGCTAAAGCAATATTGCGTTGGGTGGTTTCCTTTTTAAACAAAGGCTGAATCAAGTCTTTTTTCGCGAAAATAACCATGATCAAAACCAGCAAAATCAAGTCTTTGGTAAACGATTGCCATGGGGTAAGCGGAATGGCATCGCCAAAACAACCACAGCTGGTTACCACCTTAAATGCGGCAGAAATAAAGGTTAAGAGGGTGAAGAAAATAATTAACAACAATAATCCCCATGCTACCTTTTTGCTCCAGAAACCCAACAGCAACAAGGTACCTAAAACAATTTCGAGGGTACATAATAAAATGGCAATACCAGTAGCCATTCCGTTGAGGAAACCCATGTGAAAAACTTCGAAATACTCCTGCAGTTTATAGCCAAAACCAAGCGGATCGTTGGCTTTGATCAAGCCAGAAAATATGAATAAAGCGCCAACAAAAAATCTGGAGAGTCTTAAAAGTACGTTTTGCATCGGTATAATCTGTTTTTCAGTCGTTTTATAATATTTAAATGGCTATTTCGAAGTTAAAATTTATTTAACCCCCAGTTTAATCAGGGCGAAAACCGAATAGTTCAGCATGTCCTGGTAATTTGCCTTTACTCCTTCGGATGCCAGGGTTTGTCCTTCGTTATCTTCGATTTGTTTTACCCTGAAAATTTTCATCAAAATCAGATCGGTAAGCGAGCTGATGCGCATATCACGCCAAGCCTCACCATAATCGTGGTTTTTGGCAAACATTAAATCCCTGGTTTCGGTAATTTTTTCTTCAAACAAATTTTCAACCGTTTCGAAAGGCATTTCGTTCGGATCGTTATCGGTAAGTTCGAGCTGCATCATGGCAATAACACAATAGTTAACAATGCCGATGTATTCGGATATGACACCCTCTCCTACTTTGCTCACTTTTTTTTCTTCTAAAGTACGAATGCGCTGGGCTTTGATAAAAATCTGATCGGTGATCGAACTTGGCCTCAATATGCGCCAGGCCGTGCCGTAATCTTTAGTTTTATTTAAAAATAATGATCTGCAAACTGCAATCACCTCATCAAATTCTGTAGCCGTATTTGTTTGTGCCAAAGCCAATATTTATTTAGTTTTTAGTGTATTTTTGTCGTGAAAAAACAAAAGCTAAAGATACATTTTTAAAGCGAAACCCAAATCCCGAAAGGGTTTATTATGGCAGAAAAAAACTTTTTTGAGCCCAAACAAAGCTTAAATATAAAAGGCCGGCTTATCGATTTAAGCAGTCCGAAAGTGATGGGAATCCTCAACATTACACCCGATTCTTTTTACAGCAACAGCAGAACAAAATCTATAGATGAAGCCCTGATCAAAACCGAAAAATACCTGGCTGAAGGCGCAACATTTATCGACATTGGGGGCTACTCTTCAAGACCTGGTGCAAAAGATATTTCTGAGCAGGAAGAAATAGACAGGCTGGTACCTGTTGTAGCCCGCTTATCCGAGGCTTTTCCTGAAGCCATTTTTTCTATCGATACTTTCAGGGCCAAAGTGGCCGAAGCAACCATAGAGGCGGGGGCACATATTATTAACGATATCGCCTCGGGTGATATGGATGAGCTGATGTTCGAAACGGTCGCCAGATTGCAGGTACCTTACATGATTATGCACATGCAGGGAACGCCGCAAAACATGCAACAAAACCCGGTTTACGAAAATGTACTGCTGGAAGTTGTTGATTACCTGGCTAAAAAAATAGCAGCGCTGAAGGCATTGCATATCCACGATGTAATTATCGATCCCGGCTTTGGCTTCGGAAAAACCATTGCCCACAATTATGAATTACTTAACCAGATGGAGGCTTTCCGGATTTTTAAACTGCCAATACTGGTAGGTTTCTCGCGCAAGGGGATGATCTATAAAACACTGGGCACTACCGCAGCCGAAGCCCTAAACGGTACTTCTATACTGAACACCATTGCGTTGCAAAAAGGCGCTGGTATTTTAAGGGTACATGATGTTAAGGAGGCTGTGGAGTGTGTGAAGTTGGTGGGGATGTTAGGTTAAGCTTAGATTATTATTTTTTGATTACAAAAATAAACGTAACGTCATACTGAACTTGGTTCAGTATCTTTATGAACTAGAGACCCTGAAATAAATTCAGGGTGACGAATTCTCTATAACTGTTTTACTATCTTGCCCATAATGAAAGGATTGGATTTCGACTTTGTAAAATTTACCATTACCGATGTGGTAGATATTGTGCTGGTAGCACTGTTAATCTATTATGTGTATACACTGATCCGCAATACGCTGGCTGTAAACCTGCTGGTGGGTATGCTCATCATTGCCATTTTTTACCGGGTGGTAGATGCGTTAAACATGAAATTGCTCACCACCATCATAGAGAAATTTATGAGTGTGGGTATTATTGCTTTGATCGTTATTTTTCACCCTGAAATCAGGCGGTTCCTATTGCTCATTGGTAAAAATGCCTTTCTACAAAAAAACAAGGCCTGGTGGGGCTATTTATTTGGCAGGAAAGAAATTGAGCGAAACAATTTAACAAGGATAAAGCCTATTATTGATGCCTGCAAAAGCATGAAAAAAACCAGAACAGGTGCGCTGATTGTATTTGTTAAATTTTACGACGAACAGTTTTTTGCCAATAGCTGTGAACTGGTCGATGCCAAAATATCTAAACGCCTGCTCGAAAGTATTTTCCAGAAAAACAGTCCGTTGCATGATGGTGCCGTGGTTATTTCTGAAAACAAGATTAAAAGTGCAAGTTGCATTTTACCTCTAACCGATAACGATCAGTTGCCTTCGCAGTTTGGTTTAAGGCACCGGGCAGGCATCGGGGTTTCGGAAACTACGGATGCTGTAGCGGTAATTATTTCGGAAGAAACAGGAGAAATTTCGTATGCCAAACAAGGCCGGGTAAGGATGAACGTTTCGTTCGGGGAGCTGGAGAAACTGCTCAATAAAGACTTCTAATAGCACAGATTTTGGGGATTTAAGAAGATTACACTGATTAATGTTATACTAATCAGTGTAATCTAAATATCTGTGTAATCTCTTATTAACAGTATTGTTCGAAGGCACCAATCAGGTTATCAGCGATCATTTGTGCTGGTCTGCCTTCAATTTGATGACGCTCGATCATGTGTACCAATTTACCATCTTTAAACAAAGCCATAGCTGGCGATGACGGCGGGAAAGGCATCATATAATTTCTGGCCTGATCTACAGCTTCTTTTTCCATACCTGCAAAAACAGTAACCAATTTATCAGGGTGTTTTTCGTGTGCTGCTGCTGCTCTTGCTGCCGGACGTGCATTTGCTGCCGCGCAACCGCAAACTGAGTTTACCACAACCAATACAGTTCCTTCGCCTTTGATGGCCTGGTCTACATCTGCTGCATTTTTTAATTCCTGAAAACCAACGTTGGTTAATTCCTTACGCATTGGCTCTACTAAATATTCTGGATACATTATCGTGAGTTTTTTATTTACAATTTGAACGTTACAAAAATAAGAAAATCGGATGGCATGCACCACCCGGTTTATATTTTTAAGGTAAAATTAATCGGATCTGAATTACTTCATTCCGCGAAGAAAATCGTCGTACATCTGGGGATTGGTAATTGCACCTACAATAACGAGTACAAAAAATAATAGGGTTAAGGCGCTCAAAATTGTAGCAATCATACCGCAAATCTTTCCTGCTTTGGCATTTTTATAGGATGATTCTGTATAAAATGTAGGGTTAAGCTGGTATTTTTTAACATCTCCAGCACCTAAAATCCAGGCAATAACACCAAAGATCAACCCAAATATGCCATAAAAGCAACAAGCTGGTAGTGCAATAATACCTAAAACAAGTGCCGCGGTGGCGTTAGGTAAATTCTGCTGACCAAATCCTCCGCCAAACTGCCCAAATGGTGGTGGCTGCTGAAACGGCGGTGGTTGTTGAAATGGTGGCGGACTTACCGGCCCCTCATTTATTGGCTCTATAATCGGCTCCTCTTTCTTCGAAATATCGATAGGTTTATTTTCCTGAGGGTTTTCCTGTTCTTCTGACATGAGTATGTGTTTAACTTAGTAGTTGGTGATTGTATATTTTGTAAATGTAATTGATTAAGATAATTACTGCAACACCTGCAAAAACGATTTTAATCAACTGTGCGCCGAATTTAAAGTCGAGCTTTAAGTGGATAAGCGTAAAAAGCAATACAAATATTAAAGGAAGGGTTGCGGGATAAAATTTAAAAGAATCGATGAAATTTCCTTTCAGTAAGGCAATAATTGAACGCTGTAAACCGCAACCGGGGCAATCGATACCAAAATTAGCTTTAAAAGGGCAGCTAAAAAGGTGTTCGCCCAACCAGTCTACAAGACTTTTATCCGGCTGAGCCATATACATCTATTATTTTTGCCTGCGCATCTTTCCAGGCTTTATACTTTTCGAGGTCTTTAAGTACCTGCCTGTACACGAGGTTTAAGATGTATATATCATCAATAAAACCTAAAGCGGGTACAAAATCGGGGATAACATCAACGGGCGATAAAAAATAAACCAGGCCACCTAAAACGGCAACGATCGATCGTTTCGGGATTTCGGTATAACTGCCGTTTACATAATCTTTTGCAACAGCAAACAATAATACCAGCTTTGCCCAAACGCCTTCTAAATCGCCTTTATTGGTTACAGCTTTACCCAGCGCATCCTTAATGGTTTTGCTGGCCCTGGTTTTATCATTTAAGATTACCGTTGCCTTACCTTCAGATTTTTTAAAGAAATCTAATATTTTTTGCCTGTTCAATTTCATGCTGAATGTATTACAAATTAACGGCCAAAAGCATCATAATTGTATCAGCACATTTGATGAAACAACCTAACTGCCATATGTTTTTTATCTTTTCATGAAATTAAGCATTTTTCATCATCTCCAAAATATCATCAACATACTTCCTTTCGTTAGCCAGGCGTGGAACTTTATGTTGTCCGCCCAGTTTGTCTTTAGCCTTTAACCAATTGTAAAAGGTGCGGGCAGGTGCATTGTGTACCTTAGGCCGGCAGAGTGCCATATCCTTAAAACGCTTGGCGTCGTAATCAGAATTTACTTCGCGCAGGGTTTGATCCATTATGTCAACAAACTTTTCAAAATCGCTGGGCTGTTTGTCAAACTCAATAATCCATTCGTGACCCCCTGCTTTCTCTCCTTCAAAATAAATTGGTCCGGCTGTATAATCTTTAATTTCAGCACCGGTTTCCTGACAGGCTTTGGTTAGGGCTTGTTCGGCATTATCGATAATCACCTCTTCTCCAAAAGCATTAATGAAGTGTTTGGTACGGCCCGTAATTTTAATGCGGTATGGTGCCAGCGAGGTAAACTGAACGGTATCGCCAATCATATAGCGCCATAAGCCCCCGTTGGTAGAAATTACAATTGCATAATTTTTATGCAACTCTACTTCGCCTAGTACCAATGCCTTAGGATTCTCTTCACCAATGTGTTCCATGGGAATAAATTCATAGAAAATACCATAATCCAGCATCAGCAACATTTCATCAGAGTCATCCTGATCCTGAATACCAAAAAATCCTTCTGAGGCATTATAGGTTTCCAGATAATACATATCGGGAGAAGGAATGAGTTGTTTAAACTGCTCACGGTATGGCGCAAAGTTTACGGCACCGTGAATATAGACTTCGAGGTTGGGCCAAACTTCGAGCAAATTGCTTTTGCCTGTTAGTTCGAGTACTTTTTTGGCCAATACAATGGTCCAGGTAGGCACTCCCGAAATACTGGTTACATTTTCGTTGATGGTAGCCTCGGCCATCCTATCCATTTTAATTTCGTAATTGTCCATCAAAGCGATAGACATATCAGGCGTGCGATAAAACTCGGCCCAGATTGGCAGGTTTTTAATCAGGACCGCTGATAAATCGCCATAAAAGCAGTCTTCGTTTAATTGGTTTACCTGATGGCTTCCGCCTAAAACCAAACTCTTACCGGTAAACATCTGGTTATCGGGCCGGTTATTGCAATAAATGGAAAGCATATCCTTACCACCTTTGAAATGGCATTCTTCCAGGCTTTCTTCCGAAACGGGAATAAATTTGCTCCTGTCGCTGGTTGTACCTGATGATTTTGCAAACCACTTGATATCTGATGGCCAAAGAATATTCTGCTCGCCATTCAGCATGCGCTCAATGTAGGGTTTTAAAGTATCGTAATTTTGAATAGGAACGCGTTCCTGGTACTGCTGAACGGTTAAAATAGTCTTGTAATCGTACAATTTGCCCCATTCGGTATTTTCGGCACTATCAATCAGCGTATGGAACCATTCTTCCTGAACATCGTGTGGATATTTCATAAAAAGCTCGATCTGATGGATCCGCTTTTTCATTAACCAGGTAAAAATCGAATTTACAATTGCCATCTTTAAAGGTTAAAATTAATGAACATCATCTTATCAAAAGTTTCTACAGCTATGTACATTCTTTTATTTACAGCACCCTGGTTTACAGTAATTCGTTTCAGCATAAAGTTTAGGCAACACCCAAAATTAAAATTTGTTTTGGTTAGCAATATTTTATCAGCAACCTGTTGATTAAACATCAAATTTCTTGCGTTTCAATACGAAATTCGATCCCAGATATACTTTTCTTACCATTTCATTTTCGGCCAGTACCTCAGGTACGCCCTGCTCTAAAATTTTTCCTTCAAAAAGCAGGTAAGCCCTGTCGGTAATCGAAAGGGTTTCCTGTACGTTGTGATCGGTTATCAGAATGCCGATATTTTTATGTTTCAGCTTAGCCACAATACCCTGAATTTCCTCAACCGCAATCGGGTCTACCCCGGCAAAAGGCTCATCCAGCAAAATGAAATTGGGATTTGCTGCTAAAGCACGGGCAATTTCGGTACGGCGACGCTCACCACCCGACAATAAATCGCCACGGTTTTTGCGCACTTTATGTAAACTAAACTCATTAATCAGCTCTTCAAGTTTATCTTTCTGCTCTTCCTTGCTCATATCGCTCATTTCCAGGATGGCAAGAATATTATCTTCAACGGTAAGTTTTCTGAAAACCGAAGCTTCCTGAGCCAGATAACCAATTCCTTTCTGCGCCCTACGGTACATTGGATCTTCGGTAATATCTTCTTCTTCTAAAAAAATACGTCCTTCGTTGGGTTTAATTAACCCCACAATCATATAAAATGAAGTGGTTTTACCGGCTCCGTTAGGCCCCAGCAATCCCACAATTTCGCCTTGGTTTACGTTAAACGAAACGTTATTTACAACAGTACGCTGTTTATATTTTTTAACCAGATTTTCGGCTCTTAGTATCATATATCTCTACGCTAAACCTCGCAGGTTTAATTTGGCATAGCCGTTTAAAACCTGCGAGGTTTATTAAAGTTTATTTAATTAACTTTTATTCCTTTAATATTCAATTGCAAACGCTTCTTATCCCGCCATACATTTTCTTCAATGGTGTAACAAATAGAAAATGGTACTCTTGGCAACAATTGGTTTTGAAATTCTCCCAAACCAAATGCGATGCCCTCAAAAATAGGCGAATTTTGTTGTTTTATATTAATTTTTAAGTGATTTGCACCAACAGCCATAGCGTGCTGTGCCAGATACACCCCGTGGGTAACAAAAACCGGAGCCATATTTTCCGGACCAAACGGTCCCATTTGTGCCAAAATCCGGTAAAACTTACCATCAATCTGTGCCAGTTCTATCTCTGCATCGATCTTAATCATTGGGGTTAGCAACTCTTCGGTAATGCTAGCTGATACAATTTCTTCAAATTTATCAGCAAAGGCATCGACATTATGTTCCTGCATCGTTAATCCTGCTGCAAATTTATGACCTCCATATTGGTCGAGCAAATCGGCACAGCCACTCAGCGCCTCGTATAAATCGAAACCAACTACCGAACGGCATGAACCCGCCACGTGTCCATTTGACTTGGTAAGCACAATGGTTGGACGGTAATATTTTTCAGTTAAGCGCGAGGCAACAATTCCAATCACACCTTTGTGCCAGTTCTCGTTAAATACAACAGTGGTTTTTCTGTTAATTAAAACCTCACTGTCGCCAATTAAAGCAAGCGCTTCGCGAGTAATGTCCTGATCGTAGGTTTTACGTTCGGTATTTTTCAGGTTAATCAGCTCGCTCTGTTCCGAAGCATTTCCATCTACCTGGCAAAGTAGCATAGCTACAGCATGTTTGGCATGATCGATCCTACCCGCAGCATTAATCCGCGGCCCGAGGGTAAAAACCACATCGGTGATGGTATAATTTTCGGTCTTGCCCGAAACCTCCATTAAGGCCCGTAAACCTTCGCAAGGATTGGTATTTAATTTTTTTAAACCATAATGCGCTAAAATCCGATTCTCGTCTACTATGGGTACAATGTCGGCAGCAATACTAATCATCACCAAATCCAAATACTGCAAATAGCTTTCTTTAGGCAAGTGATGTTTTTGCGCATAGGCTTGTGCCAGTTTAAAACCTATACCACAACCGGCCAGCTCTTTAAAAGGATAAGCACAATCTGCACGTTTAGGATCTAAAACGGCAACTGCATTCGGTATTTCATCTCCGGGAAGGTGGTGATCGCAAATGATAAAATCAATTCCTAAAGTATTGGCATAATCAATTTTGTCGATAGATTTTATCCCGCAATCGAGTGCAATAATTAACGAGAAGTCATTTTCACTGGCATAATCAATACCTGCAGTAGAAATACCATAACCTTCCAGATAACGGTCGGGGATGTAATATTCGATATTTGAAGTTAACTGAGAAAAGAAACTGAAAGCTAGTGCTACTGAAGTTGTACCATCTACATCATAATCGCCATAAATCAGGATTTTTTCGTGAGTAGCCAGAGCAGCTTCTATTCTGTTTATTGCGGCGTCCATATCCTTCATTAGGAAAGGATTATGAAGGTGATCTAAATCCGGCCTGAAGAAATCTTTTGCCTGATCGAAGTCGCAAATATTTCTTTGTACCAATATTTGCGCCAGAGAGCGATCTATATTAAGTTGTTCTGCAATCGTAGTTATCGTAGCATCATCACAATTTGATGCAAGCACCCATCTTTTTTCCATTTATTCTGTTTCCGAACAGTAAATATACATTTTTAATCAATTACAACTATCTTGTATATTATTATGAACCTTAATGGTCTTTAAAATGGAAGATTATATTTTTGAAATTAATTATAATGATCAGTTACTAACCGTCAAAGCTAAACCACATAAAGATTCTGTTTCATATAGCATTACAATTAATGGCAGTTATTATGGTATTATCACTCAGGAAGGCACAGAGTATGGAGATTGGATAACAAGTGATGAAATTCTTATGCCTTTTTTTGAAGTTATTGTCCAAGAAATTGTAGAAATGGAATTAATTGCTGTTTTCCCTATGAGATTCTATTACTTCTGGGATGAAATAATTAAAGAAATGGAACAAATTGATCTTTATACATTTTATATAGTACTTAAGGATGAAATCATTTTAACGGATTTTTATGAATTGTTAAATGAAAAAATTAATGAAGACCTTGAATTCTCATTCGTACAATTTAAATCAAAAGTCACTTTATATATTACTCACGAAAAAAAAATCAAAAATAGAAACCTTCGAGATCAATTAGTGACTAACAACTCATCAAGGCATACTTCCTTTACCTCGAATTTCCAGGATAAGCCTGATAAAGTTTCATCAAATGTGCTTTCTGCTCGGCATATTTGGCATCATCGGCCAGGTTTACCCGCTCAGCAGGATCCCAAGAAAGATTATACAGCTCAGTAAGTTCCTTATTCTCATTTTTAGTAATCCGCAGTTTCCAATCGCCATCCTTTACACCTTCCAAAACATAATTGTGGTAGTAAATCGGGCGATGAGGCTTATTGTAATTTTTAGTGGTTAGCAGAGCAGCAATAGATTCGCCATCATAAACCCGTTGCGGAAGTTTACTTTTGGTCCATTCGGCCAGCGTAGGAAAAACGTCTAAATTCGAAATCGGTTTCGTTAATTGCGTATCGGTAAGTGTATGGCCTTTCCAATATACAATGAATGGTACTCTATGGCCTGCTTCGTAAGAAATACCTTTCGATCCCCTGAAAACACCAGCCGAACCAACGTGATAAAATTTAGTAAAACCATCCTGGTACATTCGTGCCGGCGCATTAATCCATGGGCCATTATCGCTGGTAAAAATAAAAATCGTATTATCGGCCTGTCCTGATGCTACTACCTGTTTCCAGATTTGCGCCAAACCTGCATCCATATCTTCAATCACATCGCCCAGTTCGCCACCTGCTGACGGTGTTTTGCGGCTTTTTTGTGCAGCAAAGGCAACCGGTAAATGTGGCATATTCTGAGCCAGGTAAAGAAAAAATGGCTTTTTTGCCGCTGCATTTTTCTTGATGAAATTAATCGACTCGCGCGTGTAAGAACTGGTTAAAATACTATCGTGCGGTTTATAAATTTCGGGTTTAGTATTTCTGAAAATTTTAATGGTGGTATCGGTTTTTACATAAGGTGCCCGGTAATCGTGGCTATATAGCAGGCCATAAAACTCATCGAAGCCTTTTTTGTTCGGCAACGAAACACCGTGATCGCCCAGGTGCCATTTACCAACCAATGCAGTTGCATAGCCCGATTGTTTTAGCATTTGTGCAATAGTAATTTCATCTTCAGGCATTCCTGCTTTTTCGCCTGGTCCTATTGGCCTCGGCAAATCCATCCGGCTGCAATACCTTCCCGTTAATAACGATGCCCTCGAAGGCGTACAGGTTGGCGAGGTAGTTACAAAATTAGTTGCCTTTATTCCTTTTGCAGCCATACCATCTAAAAAGGGCGTTTTAATTAACGGACTTCCATAACACGAAATATCAGCATAACCCATATCGTCGGCCAGCACAATAATTACATTTGGACGCTGCTGGGCAAATAAACTGTTAGAAAAGCCAAAAACCAGCAATAAAATTAAAACACGGATGCTCATAAAGAATATTTTGCCCGAAATTTAACAATCATATTTTACAAAAAAAGGAAGTATCCAAGCTTTTACTAAAACAAATACTGTTATTTAGATTGTTACCTTTGTAGAAACATTAAAGATTTACATTTTGCAAGTCCACACCCTTTACGAAGGCACCTATTCGGTTGATGCAACAAAAAAATTTGTACCATTCGATCCTGCCATTCATCATTTTAAAGACAGACCCGCCTCGCTGTTTATCAACGTACAACCTTTTTTGGTTGAACTCAAAAACGACCTGATCCTTTTCGATACGGGTTTAGGTTTTAGCGACGATCATGGCGAACTGATTTTACATAAAAACATCAGGAATGCAGGCTTCGATCCTACCGATGTGACTAAGGTTTTAATGTCGCATTTACATTACGATCACTCGGGTGGGATGATTCACCAGTTAGGCAGTAAAACCGAACTTAGTTTCCCGGATGCAGAACATATTATTAACCGTGGCGAATGGGAAACTGCATTTAGCAGTACATCAACTTCTTACCATGCCGATATTTTTGAATTTGTACAGCGCAATGCCCAGTTAACTTTTGTAGAGGGCGATGGCGCGATTGATGAAAGCATTGCTTACGAATTTACAGGTGCCCACTGTCCTAACCATCAGGTTTTCCTTTTAACAGAGGGCAAGCAAAAGGTATTTTTTGGAGGTGATGTACTACCAGAACCTGAAGAACTGGTTAAAAATTTCATTGCGAAATACGATTTTGATGGCCGCAAGGCTATGGAACTACGCAAAGAATTTGGTAGAAGAGCAGCTGAAGAAAACTGGGAGTGTCTTTTTTACCACAGTAAAAGTGCAGCCACAGGCTTTGTAGATGAAATAGAGGGCGGGTTTAAGATAAGGTAAGATTTTCTTAGGTTAACCACAAAGCTATTGTTTCGTCATTCTGGCGCAGGCCAGAATCTCTTCTGTTTTTAACCCCCGAGAACACAAAGTAATGATACAGAACACGAACCAATATCCAAAACAATCCGTGTTTTCCGTGCATCCGTGGCTGAAAGGTTAGTTTTTTTAACCAAAGAAGAACAAAACTCACTATCCGCGGTAGTAAAACTAGCATGTTTTGCACTTAATCGAGTAGGAAGATAGGGATTATTTCCCTATCTGTCCTCTCACACCTTTGTCTTTAGCTAACACTTCCTACTGCTAAGCGTGTTCGGGATTCGCACCCTATAGTCGATTGCCATGCCTGGCATGCAACAAAAAGCCCCGGCAAAATTGCCAGGGCTTTGTTTTTTTTCCGAGACTAAAGGAAATTATTTTTTAGCTACTAATTTCACAGCTAATTCAAACTCATCGTTTATTGCTTTGTCGCCAATGCTATCGAAGAATGATTTAGAACCATATTTGATATCATATTTAGTTCTGTCTACCACGATTTTACCAGCTAAAGCAGAAGCAGTACCATCAGCATTAACTGTAACAGTTGCAGGGAAGCTTAACGGTTTAGTAATACCTTTAATGGTTAAGTTACCTGATACAGTTACATTAGCACCGCTACCAGCTACTTTAGTAATTACAAAAGTAGAAGTTGGGAATTTAGCAACACCGAAGAAATCGTCAGCTTTTAAGTGACCTTCTAATTTAGCGCTACCATCAGCATCTTTGATTGAGTTCATATCGATGGTAAAAGTACCACCTGTTACACTTTTACCGTTTACAGCAAGTGAACCTGATTGTAAAGCGATTGTTCCGTTGTGAGAACCTGTTACTTTTTTACCAACCCAAGTAATGGTCGATTTTGCTGCATCTACAGTATAGGTAACTGGTTTAGTAGGGTTTTTAAAAGCTGATAAAGCTACAACTGCTACTAATAAAAAGATTGAAGAGATTTTTAATTTCATTTTTCTGGTTTTTTTAATTTGATACAAATATAGATCAACCGATTACCTGTTGTTATTGACCTATGTTAAGTTTTTCAAAAATAATCGGATTTATTTAAAATCATTCTATTGACTGCAGATTTATAATAAAGGTTTAATTTGTTTACTTTTTAATGTGAATTAAATCTCAGGGCACATTTAAGCTTATATTCGTTAAACCGTTTTTATATGATCAGAAAAATTTTAGCTGTTTTAGCTGGCTATGCCATTTTTGTTATTTCATCGCTTTTGCTTTTCAAATTATCAGGGCAAAAGCCACATGCCAATGCATCAATGTTTTTCAAGCTGCTCACACTGCTTTATGGAACTTGCTTTGCTGCCTTAAGTGGTTACATATTAAGGCTGATTGCCAAAACCAGCAATCTAAATCTGAATTATGTTTTAGCGATAATTATTGCTGGCTTTGCAACATTTTCACTTTTTAGCGCAAGCGGAAGCCATTGGACGCAGCTTTTAGCTATATTTATTTTTGCCCCCGCATCAATTCTGGGTGGTAAACTATACAGGAATAAGGACATTAGCAATCAATTATAACGATATGAACCACAAAGCCATCTCCATCCGCCCCTTTATCGGTGCCAAAGATTTTGAAATATCGAGAAGCTTTTACCGCGACCTGGGTTTCGAAGAAACGAGTCTGGGTGCACAGATCTCGGTTTTTAAAATTGGTAATCTGGCTTTTTATTTGCAGAATGCTTATGTAAAAGACTGGATCGATAACACCATGATCTTTATGGAAGTTGAAGATGTAGCGCGCTACTACGATGAACTGCTGGCCCTCGATTTATCCAGCCGGTATCAAAATGTAAAGCTTACGCCCATCCGTCACGAAGAATGGGGCAGTGAATGTTTCCTGCACGATCCTTCCGGGATTTTGTGGCACTTTGGAGCTTTTCATTAAGTAAAATCATGGTATTTAGTCGGTGAGCTACCGATTAGCGAAGAGCTTTACCCATAGCCTCATCGTCATACTGAGTTTATTTCAGCATCCCTTACCCATGGAGACCCTGAAATAAATTCAGGGTGACGACCGCCCGAAAAAAAAATCTGCAAGCTTTATGAAATGAATTCACAAAACTTGCAGATCAATATATACGTGCTGACACGGAACCAGGCGTTTGGACTAAGGCTATGGCAAGGAAAACCTTGAACCCTCTACCTTTCTACCCTAAGCCTTAAGGTACGATCTCTTCCAAATAACTTTCAATCGGCGGACAAGCGCAGATTAACGATCTATCGCCATGGCTATCGTTAACACGACCAACCGAAGGCCAGAACTTGCGCTCTAACACATATGGAAGTGGGAATGCAGCAGTTTGACGGCTGTAAGCATGCTCCCATTCGTTTGCAGTAATTACTGAAACTGTGTGCGGCGCATTTTTAAGCGGGTTATCTGTTTTATCTAAAGTACCGTTTTCTACCTGGGTAATTTCGTTTTTAATCGCAATTAAGGCATCACAGAAACGGTCTAACTCATGTTTAGGCTCCGATTCTGTTGGCTCAACCATTAAAGTACCCGCAACCGGGAATGAAACTGTTGGTGCATGGAAACCATAATCCATTAAACGTTTAGCGATATCGGTTACTTCGATTCCGAAAGCTTTGAAAGAACGGCAATCTAAAATCATCTCGTGTGCACAACGGCCCTGAGCACCTGAATAAAGTACCGGGTAGTGCTGCTCTAAACGCGCTTTCATATAATTGGCGTTTAAAATGGCATATTTAGTGGCGTTGGTTAAACCTTCAGCACCCATCATGGCAATATAAGCATGAGAAATGATCAGGATTGAAGCTGAACCCCAAGGTGCAGAAGAAACTGCAGAAATTGATTTTCCTTTATCAATATCAACCACAGCGTGACCAGGAAGATAAGGAACAAGGTGTTTTGCCACACCGATTGGACCCATACCCGGACCACCACCACCGTGAGGGATACAGAATGTTTTGTGTAAGTTTAAGTGGCAAACGTCGGCACCAATATTAGCAGGGCTGGTTAAACCAACCTGTGCGTTCATGTTTGCGCCATCCATATAAACCTGTCCGCCGTTAGCATGGATAGTTTCGCAGATTTCGATAATACTTTCTTCAAATACACCGTGTGTAGATGGATAAGTTACCATCAAACAAGAAAGGTTGTCTTTATGTAATTCCGCTTTTGCTTTTAAATCTTCAACGTCGATGTTACCGTTCTCTAAAGATTTAACAACCACAATTTTCATATCGGCCATTGCCGCAGAAGCCGGGTTGGTACCGTGTGCCGAAGCAGGGATTAATGCCACATTACGGTGGAAATCGCCTCTATCGTGGTGATAAGCACGGATAACCATTAAACCTGCATATTCTCCTTGTGCACCCGCATTAGGCTGTAAGCTCATTGCAGCAAAACCAGTAATTTCGCTTAACCATTTATCCAGTTCGTTAAAAACAGAATAGTAACCCAATACCTGATCAGCTGGAGCGAAAGGGTGAATGCGACTAAAGTGTGACCAGGTAACCGGAATCATTTCGGCTGTTGCATTTAATTTCATGGTACAGCTACCCAAAGCAATCATCGAGTGGCAAAGCGATAAATCTTTTGCCTCTAACGATTTAATGTAACGCAACATTTCGTGTTCTGAATGGTGCGAATTAAAAATCGGGTGCGTTAAATAAGCCGAAGTACGTTGTAAAGCTTCAGGAACTACAGTTTCTACGTTTTCAATAACCTCTACCTGATCGCCTGCAAAGCCTTTTGCCCTTGCAAAGATTTTAGCAATTAATGTAATATCTTCGAAAGTTGTGGTTTCATCAATTGAAATGGTAACGGTATTACCAACATAGTTCAGGTTGATTTCGTTATCCAGGCAGTAAGCGTGGATGCCACCTTTTAAATCACCTAAATTGAAACGGATGGTATCGAAATAAGCTGAATTTAATTGCTCGTAACCTAAATTCTTCAAAGTAGTGGCTAAGCTGATGGCTAAACCATGTGTACGCTCAGCAATAGCTTTTAAGCCTTTCGGACCGTGATATGCTGCATAGAAACCGGCCATAATTGCCAATAAAGCCTGTGCAGTACAAATATTCGAAGTTGCTTTATCTCTACGAATGTGCTGCTCGCGGGTTTGCAAAGCCATACGTAAAGCGTAATCGCCATGGCTATCGATGGTTACACCGATGATGCGACCAGGGATTGAACGTTTATATTCCTCTTTAGTAGCAAAAAATGCAGCATGCGGTCCACCAAAACCCATCGGAATACCGAAACGTTGTGTAGTACCTACCACAATATCTGCACCCCACTCACCCGGAGGCGTTAATAAGGTTAAACTTAAAATATCGGCAGCAACCGTTAATTTAATGTTTAAGTTGTGCAACTCAGCAGCAAAGTTTTTGTAATCGAAAACCTCGCCGTTGCCAGCAGGATATTGAACAATAGCACCAAAGAAATCTTCGGTAGCTACAAAATCTAAATGACTGCCAATTACCAGCTCAATGCCATAAGGATTAGCACGGGTTTTTAAAATATCGATGGTTTGGGCAAAAAGCAATTCAGAAACAAAAAATTTCTTAGCTGCCTGATTTTTACGCGTACTGTATTGCATAAACATGGCCTCAGCTGCTGCTGTACCTTCATCCAGCAATGAAGCATTGGCAATTTCCATTCCGGTTAAATCGATAACCATGGTTTGGAAGTTTAACAAAGCCTGTAAACGGCCCTGTGCAATCTCTGCCTGATATGGCGTATATTGAGTGTACCATCCTGGGTTTTCGAATACGTTACGTAAAATTACACCCGGCGTAATGGTATCATAATAACCTTGACCGATAAAGCTTTTGAAAACTTTATTCAACAATGAAGTTTGTTTTAAAGCACCAAGATATTCAGTTTCTGATTTTGCTGCAGGCAAGTTTAACGGTTGTTTTAACCTAATTGCCGTCGGAACGGTTTGTTCAATCAGCTCATCAATAGAATTTACGCCAACAGTGTGCAACATTTCGGCTGTATCAGCCTCATTAGGAGCAATATGGCGATTTTGAAAATCTTCCTTGTAGTGGATATTTAAGCTCATGCGGTATGAATAATAAATTTGCGTGCAAAGGTAGCAAAAACGCAGCTTTATTTCGCTATATATCAGTGTAAAAAAGGCGTTTTATTCAAGTTTAAAAGCTACAAATCTGGTAGTTTTTATGAGCAAAAAGAAAGACAAACGTTTGTTCTTTTAAAGCAAATATGATAATAGTTTGGAAAGCACTGGCTGTGCTAAAATTTAAATTCGTTCCCGTTATCCGCTACAATCTTTTACTTAAACATTATAGGTTCTAATTTTCAACAGCGCTATTTAAACCTATAAGGTTTGTAAAAGGATTTCTGCTGCTACCGGTTTAAAAAACAACGGAAGTACAAAATACCGGATTCTAATAGCTTTAGTCTTTAAGCTTTGGTCTTTTCCTTTACTTCTGCACCTTCCATCCCTCATCCTTACTCAGCTTCAGCTTATAAGTTTTGGTAATAAAGTTGCTGTTCTTATTCGCATCTTTATCGAAAGGCTCAAAATCGGTTGTTACCATTTTTAAAGATACGGTTACCTTTGCCGTGCTCGAATTTACCTGCGAGAAATCAACCGGTTTCTCATCAGCCAATACATACTCTACCACTTTAACGGTAGCCTTATCTCCATCCTGTTTTAATACCCACGGACTTGCCTTTTCGGTTAACGTAATCTGGTAAACAAAACTGCTATCTTTTGAAAGGAATTTCTTTTTGGCTTCTTTTAAATTAAGTGTTACCAGGCCTTTGCTGGCTAAGGATTTGTATTTACCCAACTCAAACATATCGTTGGTACTGTTGAATTTGATTTCGCCAAAGTTAAACCTGGTGGTTTTATATTCAGGATTGGCTTTAAGGTAATCGATAATTACTTCGCCCGCTTCTTCCTGGTTGATAGTAGTTTTGGTTTTGCACGCTGTGAAACCAATAACAATGAATGATAAAATATAAATGATCAGTTTTTTCATGTGTAAATGCGTTAAAGCTTTTTAAAGGTATTTATTTTTAGTTTAACCACAAAGACGATTGGCCGTTAAAGTTACAATGGCCACGAATTCACGGAAAGCACAGATTGTTATTGAGTATCACGCTGCGTGCGCTGTGCCTTTTTCTCTGTGCGCTCGGCGGTTGAAAATGAAGAGATTCTGGCATACGCCAGAATTACGGCTTAGCTGGCTTCTCGTACTTTGCACCTTCTCTTTGTGTTTGCGGTTATTTTTTTAGCCACGAATTCACGGAAAGCACAGATTGTTTATTGAATATCACGCTGCGCGCTGTGCTTTTTCTCTGTGCGTTCGGTGGTTAAAAATGAAGAGATTCTGGCATGCGCCAGAATAACAGCTTAATTAGCTCTGCGAACTCTGCGCCTTATCTTTGCGTGCTTCGCGGTTAAAAAAATTTAGCTACGGAGACGCGGAAAATTCGGATTGTTTATTAAATATCACTCAGCGTGCGCTGTGCTTTTTCTCTGGGCGGCTCGGTGGTTAAAATATAAGAGATTCTGGCACGCGCCAGAATGACGACTTAATTGGCTTCTCGTACCTTGCGGTTAAATTAAGTTTATTTCCGCTTTAAATATTTCAGATTAGGCAAAATCATTGCCGACAGGATTACGACCACCCCAACCCACCTTAAAAACGAAACCTGTTCCTGCAGCACAAAACCAGCCATCATTACAGCTACCGGCAATTCGGCAGCACTCAATATAGAGCTTAATGCCGTACCGATTTTCGGAACACCTTCGGCAAAACACAAGGGCGGAATTACCGTTCCAAAAACAGAAATAATCAATCCCCATTTAAGCAAGCTCCCTCCTAACGCCCCGTTAAATAAAAAAACCGGTGGAAAAAGAATAAAAATGAGGATGCAAGCACCCGTAATCATTAAAGCGCTTTTCTTTAATACCGGGTATTCGTTACCAATCCTGCCACTCAGCAATAAGAAACCTGCATAAGAAAGCGCAGCCAATAAGCCGAAACTAATTCCTTTTAAGCTCATATCGCTCACACGGGTTTCGACCATACCACTGGCCAATACCGTACCGCCCAAAACCAAGGCTATAGCCAGTAGTTGCAAACCGGTAGGTTTCTTCTTAAAAAACGCGAGTTCCATTAAAATACTCATCCAGATAAACTGCATCAGCAACACAATGGCAACCGAATTGGGCACGAGCTTTACCGACTGATAATAAAAAATACTTACGAGCCCGGTGCATGTGCCGGCCAGAACCATTTTCCACCAGGGAGTAATCAGGGTTATTTCTTTAGCTTTATAATTTGATGTTCTCCGTTGAAAGAAAAACAATACCCATAAAATTACGGCACCTAAAAAAGCCTGCGCACCAGTTACGTCGCCAAGGGTATAACCTTCGTGGTAAGCCAGTTTAACAAATGTGGATAGTATGCCAAAGCTACAGGCACCAAAAAAAACAAGGAGAATTCCTTTAAGCATAATGTATTTTTTAACCACAGAGAAATAAGAGTTTTCACAGAATACACAGAGGCTCTGTTTCTCTGTGTATTCCTTTGTGCACTCTGTGGTTAATTAAGCAAGTTGCTGCAAATAGCGTTGTATGGTAGTTTCCAATCCTAAATAAAGCGCGTCGCTAATTAAGGCATGACCAATAGAAACCTCCAGCAAGCCTGGAATGCTTTGTGCGAAATAATGCAGGTTATGTAAATCAAGATCGTGCCCGGCGTTAATACCCAAACCCAATTTATTAGCGTGATGTGCAGCTGCAATATAGTTAATAACCGCCTTTTCGCGATCGGCAAAATAGTTGTGTGCATAAGCTTCGGTATACAGTTCAATGCGGTCTGTTCCGGTTTCTACTGCACCTTCAACCATTTCTACAACAGGATCTACAAAAATAGAAACCCTTATACCTGCATTTTGGAATACAGCTACCATCTCTTTGAGGTAATCTTTATTTTTAATGGTATCCCAACCGTGGTTAGAAGTAATCTGTCCTTCGGCATCGGGTACTAAAGTAACCTGCGCAGGTTTATTGGCTAAAACCAGATCTACAAATTTATCTTCCATGCAATTTCCTTCAATATTAAATTCGGTTGCAATAGCAGCTTTCAAATCGTAAACATCCTGGTAGCGGATATGTCTTTCATCAGGTCGCGGGTGAACTGTAATTCCCTGCGCTCCGAAACGCTCGCAGTCTAATGCAACCTTAACCAGATCAGGATTATTACCGCCACGGCTGTTGCGTAGTGTGGCAATTTTATTGATGTTAACCGATAACTTTGTCATAGAAGCAAAGATAGGGCTTTGCCTTTGTTAATCTTAAACCTTGAAAAAATTTGACTTTTTTTTGCTCATATTTGCTTCTCGTAAATGAATATAAAGGATACAACATTATATAAGCTCCTGATTGCACTAATTGTACTGGTGAGCACTTTTGCCCTGTTCGGCGGTATAATGGAACCCGATTCAGCACTTTACGCTTCTATTGCCAAAAACATGGTACTTAGAAACGACTGGATTAACATTTATGTGCGTGGGTTAGATTGGCTCGATAAACCGCATTTAACCTTCTGGCTGGCTGCAGCCTCATTTAAAATCTTTGGCATTAATGCCTTTGCCTATAAACTTCCATCTTTTCTGGCTGGGCTGCTGGGTGCATGGTATTTGTACAAACTGGCTAAAAGTATTTATAGCGAAAAAACCGGATTAATCAGTGCGCTGATTTTGCTTAGTTCGCTGCATATACTCATTTCAACCTTCGATGTACGCGCCGAGGTTTACATTACCACCTTTACCCTGGCGGCCATTTATCATTACTATAAAGCGCATCAAAGTTCTTTCTGGCATATTGTGTTGGGCTCATTCTTCGCAGCCTGTGCCATTATGATTAAAGGCATATTTGTTTTGATTCCGGTTTTTGGTGGTTTCATTATTTATTGGCTCCTAACCAAACAGTTTAAACAACTACTAAAATTAAAATGGTGGCTGGCCATTGTACTGATTTTCATCTTTATTATTCCCGAGCTTTACACCCTATACGTTCAGTTTGATTTACATCCCGAGAAACTGGTGTTTGGGAAAACAGGTGTATCTGGCTTAAAGTTTTTCTTTTGGGATAGTCAGTTTGGACGCTTTTTCAACAATGGCCCCATTAAAGGCAAAGGCGATATTTCTTTCTTTTTGCATACCACAATTTGGGCATTTTTACCCTGGTCGATATTATTCTACAGCGCCGTTGTTGGCCTGTTCAAAAAGAAAAACCGCAGCAATTTACCGGCAGAAAGTATCATGATCTGGACAAGTGCTGCAATCACTTTCCTGCTTTTCTCTTTATCTAAATTTCAGCTGCCCCACTACATTTTAATTATCTTGCCACAATTTGCCATCATTACAGCTTTGTACCTTCAAAAACTGCAAAGCAAAAGCTTGAAAGTTTTTTTTACTATTCAAAATGTTTTGGCTGTGCTGATTACTTTAATCCTTAGCCTGGTAGCGGTTGCCTTTGGCTTTAAAAACAATTATCTGGCCATTGCCATCTTAATTGTGGTACTTATTGCCTCGTTCATGGTATTTAAAGGGATTAAAACCGAAACCATTTTGGCCAGAAATACCTTCATCTCAGCAAGCCTGATGTTGTTTCTATCTATATTTTTCTATCCATCGGTGTTGAAATACGAGTCGGGCATGGAAGCCGGCAACTGGTTAAAAGAAAATCATCCGAAGGCGAAAGCCTCAGTTTTAATGTACCCGGATGCTTATTCTTTTGATTTTTATGCACCAGGAGAACCGAAATACTTTTGGAATTACGAAGAGCTGGATAAATTTAGAGTCGATGAAAATCTGGTGATTTACGCTCCTGAATCGGAACTGCCTAAATTGAAAAAAGATTATGGAGCAGCAGTACTAAAATCGTTCGAATACTATCACATTACCAAGCTTACCCCCAAATTTATCAATGCCAAAACGCGTCCTCAGTTATTAGAACATTTTTACCTGGTTAAATTGCATTAAAATGGATTTATTCTTCCGCATTATAAAATTTGGGTTAACCGGACTACTCGGAATGGCGATCGATTTCGGTGCCACATGGCTTTTCAAGGAAAAAATAAAGGTAAACAAGTACGTGGCTAACGCCATTGGTTTTACCCTGGCAGTAACCAATAACTACCTCATTAACCGCGTGTGGACATTCGAAAGCACCAATACCCACTGGGGAACCGAATTCAGTAAATTTTTAGTGGTGAGTTTAATTGGCTTAGGCCTCAATACCATTATCATTTATCTCTTCCACCAACGCAAAAACGGCACTAACTTTTATGTAGCCAAGTTTTTCGCCATTGTAATTGTTTTTATATGGAATTTTCTGGCTAATATGCTGTTTACTTTTAGATAAGGCCTACGTTTCACCGTGTAAGTATATAAGGCTATTTAAGTCTTACAATAAGCTTATGTGACTTATAGGGTGACGAAATGTATGCTCCTCGCACAGCAAATGAACCAATGGTCAATGAACAAATGAAGCTCAGGTCACATTTTTCCCGATAAAGTAAAACACGACAAGCCAGATCAACCCTTTAATCAGGAAGAACAGGAAGCCAACCAGGCCTACCCTTTTGAACCATAATTTTACTTTTTCTTTGTTCATTACTGTGTGGTAAAGATAACAGATTTGAGCTAAATTAGAAAGATTTTAAATAAGGTTTTAATGATTACAGCAAAAGCTCCTGTAGTTTTACATTCTAACGAAAATTGATTAGTTTCAAATCAGATTTAACCTTGCACTTATGAAAAAAATTATCCTCTTCTTATTGGTGTTAACTGCCGGTAAGCTCTTCGCCCACGAACAAAAATCAGTTAAACAGGCTAAAATACTTCCTCAAATAGCCCTTACGCCTATTGATACGGCTAAGAAAATGAGCAGTCAGGATTGGAAAAAGGTAGAAAACGAGCTCAAAAAAGCATTACCCAAAAGCCTGGTTAAAACCATGATGAAACAGTTAAAATCGGCAGAAGCGGTGAGCAAATCAGGCAATACAACCGATCAGCGTGCTATAGCCAAGCTAATTGCCAAAGGTATGGCCGATCATGCCGACGAGCTGGATTACGAGTTGGAAAAAAAAGAAATTATTGACGATTTTAAAAATGGCGATTACGACTCTGCTGCCGAAAAAAGAGAAGCCAGAAAAGAAATGAAAGCAGATTTAAAGGAGCTTAAAAAAGACTATAAAGAAAGTTTAAAAGAAAAAAAGAAAGAGAAAAAGGTAGCTAATACCCAATTTATTTAAGTCTCTTTTAATCATGCTAAAATTTAAAGCGCTTTTTCTATTCGTACTGTTGGGTACTTGTGTTTATGCCCAAAAATTTGAATCGATAAGCAAGTACAAGGTAAATTATACTTTGGCAAAAGGTACAACTAACCAATGGCTTGCTATTAGAAGCTTCACCGCTGAAGGCGTAAAGTATCTGTTACTGGTTAATCCACAAACATTAGATACCAAGGTTGATTTAGCCATTAACTACACCACCAGCAGCCTGAAATGGCCAAATGTATTAGCTATTTTCAAAAACACAGCCTATGTAAAAGCTTTAGAAGCTGCAGCGGCCAGAGATATCCAGCTGCAAAATGCAGGTATCGACCATGCTTTCCCGAATGAGAAAGGTATTACTTTAACCATCGACCTCTGTCCTTCGCACAAGGCTTTAGACCGCATTATTTTTCAGTCGGTTTTTGATGAATTTAAAAAAATTGAGCAACCCGCCCCGCTTGCCATTTCGGTTTCTGGAAAATGGATGTTAAAACATGAAGATGATTTAAACTGGCTAAAAAGCCTCGTAGCCCAAAAAGAGCTGAACATTACCTGGGTTAACCATTCTTACAACCACGAAGTAAACAAATTGCCCCTCGCCGAAAACTTTTTGCTTGCCACAGGAACAAACCTCGATGTAGAAGTTTTGGAAAACGAGAAACTGATGCTCAAAAACGGCTTAACGCCATCGGTATTTTTCCGTTTCCCGGGTTTGGTTTCGGATAAAGCAATAGTAGATAAAATTGAAGGTTATGGCTTAATACCCATTGGAAGTGATGCCTGGTTAGCCAAAGGGCAGCAACCCAATGCCGGAAGTATTGTATTGATCCACGGAAACGGAAACGAAGAAATCGGTGTGAAAGATTTTATAGAACTGCTTAAAAACAGACAGGCCGATGTAAACCGCAAGCAATGGCTGCTATTTGATTTAAGACAAGGATTGGAAAAGGAGTTTGAATAATCTCATTTTTTACCACTGAGCCCACCAGAGAAAACACTGAGAACACTGAGATAAGTAGACGAATGAGCACAAAAATAAAAGCACCAAGTTTCTTGGTGACTTTGTGCCTTAGTGGTTAATTACGCTAGTTTTTTTAACCGGCAATAACTTTATTTCTTTTGCCTTAAAGCGGTTATTCACAATTTCGCCGGTTACTTCTGCTTTGCTTACCGCATTGCAAAAACCATGTTCGCCGTGCGCATCGCCAAAATCGTCGATGTTTTTACCATCTACAAAATAAGGCTTGCCATCTATTTTCACGGCCAACTCGCAATCCTTACCTTTCATTTTAAACTGACATTCGCCACAGGCAATATCTACAGTTTGTTTGGTAATAACTTTTGCAGATACTGCTTTTTTGGGCGTGGTTTGGGCATTTACTGAAATAGCAAACACACTTAAACACAAGGCTATGATTAAATTTTTCATGACTTATTTTTTATCAAATGTAGGATTTTAACAGGCAAAGAAAGGCTGTTTGGTGTAAAATAAAGTTGAATAGAAACATCGTCATTTCGACTGAAGCCAAACGGTTTTTCACCCGTGGCGGAATGGAGAAACCTACAGAAGCGATTTAGCTTCGCTGAGCACTGCGTGGTTCTCGGCTACGTTGCACTTCGCTCGAAATGATGCTCACAAAACAAAAAAGGGATATGCAATGTGCACATCCCTTTAGTATGATTAGTTTCAAGTGAACTGATAACTCAAAACTGTAAACTGATTAGTAACGATATTCGTCTGATTTAAACGGACCTTCAACCGGTACACCGATATAATCAGCCTGGTGTTGATCTAATACATCTAACTCTACACCAATTTTTTCTAAGTGTAAACGGGCAACTTTCTCATCTAAATACTTAGGCAAAACATACACTTTGTTTTCGTATTTATCTGTGTTAGTCCAAAGCTCTAACTGTGCTAAAGTTTGGTTGGTAAACGAGTTACTCATTACAAAACTTGGGTGACCAGTTGCACAACCTAAGTTAACTAAACGGCCTTCAGCCAATAGAATGATATCTTTACCTTCGATAGTATATTTATCTACCTGAGGCTTGATTTCTACTTTAGTTGAACCATAGTTGCTGTTTAACCAGGCAACATCGATTTCGTTATCGAAGTGACCGATGTTACAAACGATAGCTTTATCTTTCATGGTTAAGAAATGCTCGCCACGAACGATATCACGGTTACCTGTAGTAGTTACAATGATATCAGCTTCTTTAACAGCTGTAGCGAATTTTTTAACTTCGTAACCTTCCATTGCAGCTTGTAAAGCACAAATTGGATCGATTTCGGTAACGATTACACGTACACCTTGTGAGCTTAATGATTCTGCTGAACCTTTACCCACATCGCCATAACCGCAAACCACAGCTACTTTACCAGCCATCATTACATCAGTTGCGCGACGGATTGCATCAACCAATGATTCGCGGCAACCGTATTTGTTATCGAACTTAGATTTAGTTACAGAATCGTTAACGTTAATTGCAGGTAAGTGCAAAGTTCCGTTTTTCATTCTTTCGTATAAGCGGTGAACACCAGTAGTGGTTTCTTCCGATAAACCTTTAATTGCTGCAATCAGCTCAGGATATTTATCAAAAACCATGTTGGTTAAATCGCCACCATCATCTAAGATCATGTTTAGTGGTTGTTGCTCCGGACCGAAGTGTAAAGTTTGTTCAATACACCAGTCAAATTCCTGCTCGTTTAAACCTTTCCACGCATAAACCTGGATACCAGCAGCAGCAATTGCCGCAGCAGCGTGATCTTGTGTAGAAAAAATATTGCATGATGACCAGGTAACTTCAGCACCTAAAGCCACTAATGTTTCGATTAATACAGCCGTTTGGATGGTCATGTGCAGACAACCTGCAATACGCGCACCTTTTAACGGTTGTGTTGGACCGAATTCTTTACGTAAACTCATTAAACCTGGCATTTCTGCTTCGGCTAATTCGATTTCTTTACGGCCCCATTCTGCCAGTGAAATGTCCTTAACTTTGTAAGGGATGTAAGTTGTCTCTACTGATGACATAATTTTCTTTTTAATTAATTGATAATCAATTTTTTAACCGGAAATCAAAATATAAAGCAAACCATTGGCAAACCTATTCTGATTAACAGCGTACAAAAGTACGTAATTTTGATGTGAATACTAAACCCATATCGCTTTACAACTTGTTTTAACTGAATTATACAGAACGATTACTTTTCTTCAAATAAATCCGATGCTGGTTTTAAAAATCGCCACCTATTGCTAACTTACCAGCCAAAACAATTTGCTTTGCTTTATGAATGAAATTAAATGGGGGATTATTGGCTGTGGTGATGTAACCGAGGTTAAAAGTGGGCCGGCATTTAACAAAGTGCCCAACTCATCATTAGTGGCCGTAATGCGTAGGGATGCAGTAAAAGCTGCAGATTATGCCCAGCGCCATGGCGTACCGAAGTGGTATAGCGATGCAACTGAACTGATTAACGACCCTGAAGTAAATGCTATTTATATTGCTACCCCGCCCCTGCAGCACGAGGCTTACACAATCGAAGCACTTGCCGCAGGCAAACCGGTATATGTAGAAAAACCCATGGCTTTAAATGCTGCTGCTGCGCAACGCATGGTAAATGCAGCAAATAATTACGGCGTGAAACTCAGTGTAGCGCATTACCGTCGCGAGCAGCCCTTGTTTTTGAAAGTAAAATCATTGATCGATAAACAAGTAATCGGCGATATCCGCTTTGTTGATTTGCGCATGCTGCAGCCACAAAAAAGTAAGGTAATTGCCAAAACAGCTTACAACTGGCGCATGGATCCGAATATTGGTGGCGGTGGTCTTTTTCACGACCTCGCACCACATCAGCTCGATTTGATGCTCTACTTTTTTGGAGAAATTAATACTTCTAGCGGAATTGCGCTTAACCAATCGAAACAACAACCTGTTGATGATTTGGTAACCGGACGCATTTTATTCGAAAATGGTGTGGTATTTAACGGTACCTGGTGTTTTACCGTTGCCGAAGGCCAGCAAATGGATATTTGCGATATTTATGGCTCGAAAGGAAAAATCAGCTTCCCGATGTTTGGCCACCAGGTTAAACTTACCCGTAATGGTGTAGAAGAACAGTTTGATTTTTTACCACTTGCCCATGTAGAGCAACCGATGATAGAAAAGGTTGTGGCTTATTTCCTGGATAAAAGCAAAAATCCCTGCAGTGGAGAAGAGGCACTAAAAACGATGGAATTATTGGATGGCTTCACCGCAAATTTTTAAAAATAAAAGACTAGTAACCAATATATTAAATAAAAAACAAACCGTTTTATAAAATAATTTAAAAAAATTAAAACAAAATTTTAGCCCGTTTGTCTATTATTTAGTTTGTTTGGTTTAAGCTTTATACGATGGATGTTGTATACTGCAAAATAATTTCAGCCTCATAGTAATATGGGGCTTTCTCATTTTAAAAGGGCTGCACAAATCGGCAACAAAAATTTCTTTGGACCGATATAAATACCAGTCGCAAAGAAATTTATTTAAATGTATTTATCTTCTTTCGTTAAAGACCTGAAATTCGGCAATTGATGCAGTTTCTTTTGAGTGTTCGATACGGATGCGCACCTTACTGGTCCAAACACGGTCGAAACGATGGATTTTGATCCGGTCAGCATTTTTGCCATCTGTAATTTTTTTCCACTCCACACCATTCCAATATTCGAGCACATACTCATCAATGTTGGCTTTTTGTTCGGCAATAACAATCATATTTACAGCCTGCTCATTTTTAAGGTCGATTTCGAACCAGGGTTTGGCAACCGAGCTGTTCGAGGTCCACGAAGAACGATAACTGTCATCATTGGCAAAATCCATAATATTCATATCATCGCTCCAGGTCGCGTTTGCCGCCTGGTTGATGGCGATATTGCTCGAAATAATGGGTAAATCGAGTGGTGGCAATGTAGCAGTGGCACCTTCATTCTTCCACAATTTACCTACTTCTTTCAGCGATTCAATTGCATTATTATCAATTAATCCATCGCGGTTTGGCGCAACATTGAGAATAAAGTTACAGCTGGCTTCGTTTAAAGGTTTAATCAGCGTTTCTACAATTTCGTTAGGCTTACGTACCGGTACTGTAGGAAAGTCGGTTTTCCAAAACCACGAGGTATTAATTGGCAAACAAGCCAAAGCAGGCATTACTTTGTTTTCTTTAAGCATGCGCTGGCCGGCACCCATTTCGTAAGTTTTAATATCAGTGTAGTACAAACCTTCTGCAGGGTATTTGGCACCATTCAAATCCATCACCAGACAATCGGGCTGCAAGGTTTTAATCAAGGTATAAATATCTTCAAAAGGGACATCATCATAAGAAATCCGCGACCAGGGCGCATCCCAACCGTCGATAATTAAAGCCTCAATTTTACCATATTTGGTCAACAATTCGGTAATCTGCTGCTTAATCATGTCGATATGCTTTGGTGTAATCTGATTTGGTCTCAACTTATGGTGCGTATCAAGAATAGAGTAATATAGCATTACTTTCAGGCCATTGGCACGAAAAGCATCGGCAAACTGCTTTACTACATCTTTGCCATAAGGACTATTCATTACATTGTAATCGGTGCTTTTGGTATCCCAGATACAGAAACCGCTGTGGTGCTTGGTCGTTAAACAACCATAGCTCATATTGGCCGATTTAGCTGCTTTAGCCCATTGGTTGGCATCGAGTTTTTTAGGATTAAATAATTTTGGTGAGGCATCAGGATCGGGCCAGTCGGCATTGGCATAAGTGGGAATGTTATAGTGGATAAACATACCAAAACGCAGATCGACAAATTTCTGCTGAAGCTGGTTAAGCTGTTTTGCGGCTTCAGCATTTTTAAATTGTGCTTTCACCAGCGGCGAAATCAAGATTAATAAGGCAACTAAAACGTTTTTCTGAATGGATACAAGTTTCATTTTCGGATAAGGTAATTTATAAATAGTTAAGTTGTAAGTTTTGGTTTTAAAGGTATTGGATAGATTTAGTCAAAAACATCCAGGGCGAATTTCAACCGGCAGGTTGATTTAAACTTTTGAGGAATTTTCAGTCAGATGAACTGCCGCGGGCAAATCTGACTGAAAAACAGCGCAATTGGTTTACAGCATTAATCCTCGTGTTTCTTATTCCAAATGTCTTTATACAATTCTTCGTGTCTTCTGAATTGTAAATGCACATAGGGGCACAATGGAATTACCATCAAATGATTTTCCCTCACGTAGCTCACCATTGCATCCAGCAATAACTTGGCATAGCCCTTGCCTTCTCTGTCTGGTTCAACCTCAGTATGGTAAACTGTGAGGTCGTTGCCCTGAATATCAAATACCATTTCTCCTGCTTTGCCATTTTCGTCGAAAATATCGAATGAGCTTGGTCCATCTTCCTGAAGGTTTAATTTTACTTCTGCCATGATTTCTTAATTGATTTTGGGTAATTTTTAAAATATCAATGCTAAAATATTGCACATATCAGAGTGTTTTGCACAAATTTTATTGATAGCCGAAAGATAAGCAATAGAAATGAGCTCTATTCATTTTTTTGCTCCATTATGTACAAACTAAACTTCGGTAAAGGCTTAATAACACTTTACATCTTTGCTCAAATGGTAAGTGGATGTAAACCATAAATACATTTTTGCAAACAAAGTGGAAACATAAAAACAAAACTTTGATTTTCAAGCAATTATTGCTTAAATTCAGATAACCAAATCCTAGTGTTATGAAAACCGTAAAACACTTACTCGATACCAAACAGGTGCGCATTATCTCGGTGCCCGAAAATATTTCTGTTCTGGATGCCTTAAAGGTGATGACCGAAAAAAACATCAGCGCTGTACTGGTGATGGAAGACCAAAGGCTCCGTGGTATTTTTACTGAACGCGATTATGCCCGCAAGATTATTTTACAGGGTAAATCATCAAAAGATACGCTGATTAATGAAGCCATGACGGCTACGCCTATTACCATTACCTTAAACGACAGCATCGATTTTTGCATGGAACTGATGACCGATAAGCATATCCGCCATTTACCCATAGTTGTTGATGGCGAAGTTAAAGGCATGGTTTCAATCGGCGATGTGGTGAAGTTTATTATTGAGGATCAAAAACAAACCATTTCGCAATTAGAAAGCTATATTAGCGGGTAAAAACCCCGAATGAAACCGCTACTTTATCCTCTGGTTGCACTTATTTTAAACTATTTCTTGCTTAGCAGCTTTCCAATGGCTGGTGGCGGTGCTAGTCTTGGGGCTATATTAACCATTCCAATAATAGCCGCTGCTTCCCTCTCATTAGCGGGCATACACTACTTATTACAACGAAAAAAGAAAAAAACAAAATACTTTCAGATTTGTGGAGTTGTTACCATAACATTCTTAAGCTATTTTCTATTTATAGCAGATCCTGGTAATAAACCTTTGGATGTAATCGCTAGAATGGTCAAAACTGCCCTCGATTACAAAAAAATTAAATTATCAGATTATTTCCTGAAACAGATTCCAATCAATGAGGAAAGAATAATAGCAGCAAAAAAGAAATTTAAAACTCAGCTTCCGGATACCGCTTATACCATTAACGTGATAAACCCGACCAGCTACACCACAACCGAGAGCATTGGCATTTATTACCAAAATGGAATCCCACTTTCAACAGATGAGCATGTTAAAATACAACAGCTGAATAACAATGCAATCAGGTTGATCAGAATTAACAAACAAGACAGCCTAACCTTTATCCTTACACTTTTAGACACAAAAATTAACAGCAGTAGAATAAGTGGCTTTCCCGAAGAAAATTTTAAAGGGAAAGACGAAAAAAAATTAAGACTCGCAGATATTTCGCCAATAAATAAGCATAGCACTTTAGAAAAAGAGTATTTAGCTTACCGTATTTTTTGCTGGCTGCTTTAATGGTTAAAATATCTCTCGCTGGTCCTTACTTCCACCTCCACTCGCCTGCTATAGTTAAAGGCTCCTTTAAATTCTGCGATTCTAAAAATGTACGCAATTCTGCATCACCCTGAACGCCAACTGGTATTTTAGGGGTATTAGCTAAGGCATAGGTAAGCATGGCACTGTAGCGCACGGTATTTTTCAATTCCTGCTCATCAACCAGTTTAAACGAATCTCCATCAGAGTGGTAAAAAGGGCCTGAGTTATTAGGCAGTTTTCCCCCAAAGCCTCCGCCCGTAGGTATGCCCTCCAGCATAAACGGTTGGTGATCGCTATGTAAACCGGCTCCTGCATTAAACAGATTTTTAAAACCCGTATCTATTTTTACAATCTCTGCACCCCAGGCCGTAAATAAGTCTTTCATCTCCGCTCTCGAAGTCGAAAAGCCTTTAGGATCGTTGGTCATATCGTAGTTGAGCATAAATTTAACCTGGGCTAAAGTTCCGTTCTTTTTGGCCTGCTCTACATAAGCCTTTGAGCCCAATAAACCTTGCTCCTCCCCCATAAACAACACAAACTCTACAGTTCGTTTCGTTTTCAAATTCAGTTTTTTAAAGGTGCGTGCCATATCTATAATAGCAAAAGAACCTATTCCGTTATCGATGGCACCAGTAGCTAAATCCCAGCTATCTAAATGTCCGCCAACCACAATTTTATCTTTTGGCAATTCGGTTCCTTTAAAGGTGGCAATTACATTGCGCGCCTTAATTACACCCGAAAAATTTGTCATGGCGATATGGGCAACCTGTGCTTGTGTTTTCAGCTTTTCTTTTAAAGCCATACCATCTTCCAAACCAATACAAACCGCAGGGATGGCAATTAATTTGCCTGTAACCGAAGCCGTACCTGTTAAAAGCACGCCATCTTTTACCGTATTGATGATAATAACCCCAATGGCTCCGTATTTGGTGGCAATGGCTGTTTTCTCTGAGCGGTGCAGTGATTTCGTTCCAGCAGGTGAACCCGGTAAAACACCTAAATAAATCAGTGCAATCTTTCCTTTAAATTTAGCTGGATTAGCCTGATAATCGGCTTCCAGCCCATTACCGGCATCAACAATATCGCCACTCACATTTGCGCTTACCGGCGAGTGTGCCAGCGTTACCGCTTTTATTTTAGTCAGGCTGTTTTTATCAGCACCTATTTCTACACTAATGGTCTTTCTGCTCCAGCTTTCAACTTCAAAAGGCTGAAACTTTACCTCGCAGCCATACGATTTCAGTAAATCGAAAGCATATTGCTCTGCCTTTGCCCCATTTGTCGAACCGGTTAAGCGGTGACCAATGGTTTCGGTTTCGTATTTTAAATTCTGGTAAGCTTTAGCATTTTGTTGCACATCGGCATTGATTTTCGAAAACACATCGCCAAATTGATCTTGTGCATTGGCTAATAATGCCGTACAGATGAGTGCAGCTGAGAAAAAGTATTTCATAATAAGTTGATAATTGGGTGAAAATACAAATTTGCACCACAGGTTCGATGCTGTAACGGTTATTTTGCTTTATGTTTTCCAATAAAACTAACCATATAAGGCATATAAGGTCATTGAAGCTTATATGCCTTATATGGTTAAGAAGGAGAGTAACAGAAAATCTTAGCCAGTAAAACTAATTAAGGTTTCGCATGAACCTTTTTCTTCGGGAAAGCGAGCGATGCCACAATACTAATAACCAGTATCGCCAGGATTATAATCAGCGAGTGCTCAGTGGTAAAACCCCATTTCTCCAGATAAGTATGGCCAAGCATTTTCACACCGATAAAGGCCAGTAATACCGCTAAACCTGTTTTCAAATAATGGAATTTATGGATAATGTTCACCAATAAGAAAAACATAGACCGTAAGCCCATAATGGCGAAAATGTTCGAGAAAAATACAATGTACGGATCTTTGGTTACCGCAAAAATAGCCGGAATTGAATCGACAGCGAATAACAAATCGGTAAACTCAACAATCAACAACACCAGAAACAAAGGTGTTACCAGGGTTTTGTGATTAATTTTTACAAAGAATTTTTTACCCTCATATTTAGGGTGTATTGAAAATATTTTCGAAGCCCATTTAACTACAGGGTGGTTTTCAGGATCTATTTTGTCATCGTCATCGTTGCTGAAAAACATTTTTACACCTGTAAAAACCAGGAATGCACCAAAGAGGTATAGAATCCAGGCAAATTTGGCAATCAGTGCTGCACCAACAAAGATGAAGATGAAACGCATAATAATTGCCCCCAAAATACCCCAGAACAATACGCGGTGGTAATATTTCTCTTCAACCGCAAAGGCCGAGAAAATGAGTACAATTACAAAAATATTATCAACTGAAAGGGCATACTCTATCACATAACCAGTTAAAAACTCCAGTCCCAGGTTTTGCCTGTAAATGGCTAAGCTGCCATCAAAATCATCGGGGATTAGTTTAATATGATGCTGATGTCTGATTACAATATCTTTCAGGTGATTAAAATCCTTAATTCCATGCAGCTGATGGCCTTCTGTTAGCAATAAAAAATAAAACCCCAAAGCCAGGGCAACCATAACCAAACTCATTATGCCAGCTTGTTTTAAGCTAACAACATGCTCTTTCCGGCTAAAAAGACCTAAATCCAAAGCAAGTATCAGTACAATAAACAAAAGGAAACCTAAGCTGAAAAGTAGTTCGTTAGTCATTATTTTTTACGTTCTGTGGTATAAAGTACAAGCTGTTCTAAACCTGTTCTGGCTTCGCCGGCATCAAAGCCGTGCAAAATGGCAAAAGCCTCGTTCTGGTATTCGATCATTTTTTGGTTAGCATAATAAACCCCCTCATGGGCATTTACAAAATCAATAATTTGCTGAATTTTAACCGGATCATCCTGGTGGTTTTTAACAAGGTTAATCATTCGTTTACGCTCAGTTTTCTCGGCTTTGTTTAGCGCATAAATTAAAGGTAAGGTTACTTTTTTCTCTTTAATATCAATGCCCAGTGGTTTCCCCACATCATCGGTACCAAAATCGAAAGTATCGTCTTTAATCTGAAATGCGACCCCTACTTTTTCGCCAAACAGGCGCATTTTTTCAATTGTTTCATCGTCAGCCCCAGCCGATGCAGCACCCGCAGCACAACAAGAAGCAATTAAAGAGGCCGTTTTCTGGCGGATTACATCAAAGTATAAATCCTCCGAAATGTCCATCCGCCGTACCTTTTCTACTTGCAGCAACTCACCCTCGCTCATTTGTTTTACCGCTTCCGATACTATTTGTAACAAACGGTGCTCGTTATTGTTTACCGAAAGCAAAAGCCCTTTGGCCAGCAAATAATCGCCCACCAGAACGGCAATTTTATTTTTCCATAAAGCATTTATCGAGAAAAAGCCACGGCGCTCGTAGGCATTATCCACCACATCATCGTGCACCAGCGTTGCCGTATGTAAAAGTTCAACCAGGGCAGCCCCACGGTGTGTAGATTCTGTAATTCCACCGCACAGTTTAGCAGCAAAAAACACGAACATAGGCCGCATTTGTTTCCCTTTTTGCTTTACAATGTAATGGGTAATCCTATCCAGCAACGGTGCGTCGCTATGCATAGATTCTTTAAAGGTTTTTTCAAACGCTTTAATATCAGCAGCAATAGGTGTTTTTATCTGTTCGATTCCCGGCATTAAGTCGAAAAATTTTGATTGCAAACTTAAGCTAATTTCCCATAAAAAGATAATCTAATGCAAAGCATTGTACAGGTTTAGTAAAGCAATGCCAGCAATTATTTAGTACTTCAGCCCTGCTATTGCCCATATTCCTCGCCCTCATGCTTCGGGCTGTGGGCTATTTGGCGCTATCAGGTTTAAAATCAATGGCAGGTACAGGTAAATCTCCCCTCAACCGCCCAAAGCAATTCGCTAAAAAATTAGCTTTATTTATTTCAAAAGTTTACATTTAAACCATTCAATCTAAATAGATGAAAAAGCGCTACAAAATCGTATTGGGTATTTCGGTACTGCTCGTGGCGGGCTATTTATTAGGTCCAAAGCCCAAAAAACCTGTTTACAACCAACAGCTTACACTGGTACCCGATCTCGAAGATCTGGATAATTATGTGGCCGGCATCGAGGCCCAGCACAAAATAAAACCAGGCAACGCCGCCGAAATTATCTGGGCCGATAGCAGTCATCAGCAAACCGATTATGCCATTGTATACCTCCATGGCTTTTCGGCTTCAAAAACAGAAGGCGATCCTGTGCACATCAACCTGGCTAAAAAGCTGCATGCCAATTTATACCTGGCGCGCCTGGCCGATCATGGGATCGATACCCTGGCACCCATGCAATATTTTACAGCCGACAGATTATGGGAAACCAGCAAACAGGCCTATGCGATTGGCAAAAAACTAGGCAAAAAGGTTATTTTGGTTGGCACTTCAACAGGCGGTACCGTGGCCCTGAAATTAGCTGCTACCTACCCCGAAATTAACAGCCTCATTTTACTTTCGCCCAATGTAGCCATTAATGATAAAAATGCCTGGATGCTTAACGACCCATGGGGACTACAAATTGCACGCAGGGTATTGCGCAGCGACGAACGCAAGGTGGATGGCCGCACGCTCGAGTATAAAAAATACTGGTACACCAATTACCGCATCGAATCGCTGGTAGAGTTGCAGGAGTTTGTAGAAAGCACCATGACCAAAAAAGTTTTCGCACAGGTAAAGCAACCTGTTTTAATGTTGTACTATTATAAAAACGAACTGGAGCAAGATCCCGTGGTGCGTGTAGATGCCATGCTCAAAATGTTCGGTCAGCTGGGAACACCCGAAAACCAGAAACGCAAAATAGCTATTCCAAATGCCGGCAACCACGTTTTGGGTTGTTACATTACCTCTAAAGATTTACCAGGTGTAGAAACCGCTATTGATAGTTTTGTAGAAAACATTCTAGACATAAAAAAGAGTTTCCCGGTTCCGGATACTTCTAGATAAAAAATCATTAATCTATTTTTCCCAAATATAAAATTCATGAGTTACAATACACTAAGCCTTATTACTTCATTAGATAATGATGATGAGTTTGAAAAGTTAAAAATCAATTTTATTGAAATGCTTGAAGATTTTCAAATCAGGAAATTTAATCATCCGTTTAAAGGCGTTGTGGCTCAATATAACTTAAAAAATTCCGACAAAAGTGACAAGAAGGAATCCACAGAGCAAATTGTAAAAAATATTTCCAGACTTTATCAACAAAAAAAAATCGCATTGATTGAGGTTGATTGTTTTGGTGGAAAATGTGACTCAGAAGGAAAGATTTACGCCAATGGTGATCTTATTGCGGAGGAAGACTATGATCATACATCTCATTTTAAACTACTTAAAATAATTAACGACAATTATCAGACTTGGCATTTCGAACCCTTCACTCGGGAATTCTTCACAAAGAAAGGAGGGATCTGGGGACAAATTAACGATGAAGAATTAATCTATTTTGGTTTGGGAATCGCAACAGCTTTTCAGAACAACCCTCTTTACAGGGTTCAAATGACACATAATGAACTTATACTTGAAAAGAAAGGGGAATATTATATTTACCTGATGCAACCTTTAAGTAATCGAATAAAAATTTTAGGCTCTATAGATAATGATTCTAATGAAACGCTTGAAGATTTAAAGAACGTATTAAAAGAACACATATTATATGCTAAGTCATACGTTTTTCTAGATCTGATAGACAAAGATGAATTTATTAAATTGGTAAACCTGGAGGATGATGAAATGACAGAAGCCTTATATAGATTTCAATCTTTTAATGATCGACCTTTCCCTTCTACTGTCGATACAAATAATGAGAAGGATGAAAAGGAACAGGCAACGGAAACTGAAGATATCCTAAAAAAAGAAGTCGATATGCCTGTTAATAATTCATGGTGGGATAAAATTATGCGATTGTTTGGGGGATAAATGATAATTAATCATAAAGCGCGGCTTTGTAGGAGCATTACATCAATACTTTAAATTTATTCAGCATTTACTCGCTAAATCTTAATTATATAAAGGTATTGGTTTTATAAGCTCTACTATTTTATTGAAATTCATCTAAAAATGCTCAAAACAAAAAACGCCTTAATTGAATGCTTCTGGCTCTTAGGCTGTGTAATTTTTGCTATACTTGCCGGTTTGGCCTTTTTTGGAAAAGCTGTATTCGAAAAGGATATCGACATTAATCTCCACGATACTTATTTTGTGATCAAAGATCAACACATCTTAATTTGGTGTTTTATCCTCTTTTCGTTTATCCTATATTTTATTAAAGAAAAAAGGCAGGGTTTCCGTCGAAAACTTCCTTACTTTATCTTTTTGGTTTTGGGTCTTGCTGTCAGCATACTCCTGATGAGAGCGAGTCCCATGGTATCTTTTTTTAATCCCTGGCAAAGTGGGTGGACAGTTTATCCGCCCTTATCCGTAAAAATTAAAGCTGATACAATTAACCCGATCAAAGCGTTCGCAACAGATTTCTTAACACCCTTCAACGGGTTATTATTGTTACAGGTTCTGGTAATTACCGCTTTATTATTGGCAACATACCGGTATACGAAAAACAGCAACAAATAAACCGCAATTATTTTCCTCGCATTTAAGGAGTTAGCCAACGGTTAATTTTGAGTCTGGTAATTATTAAATTTATTGCTTACCGTTGCAGCAAAATTTCAATCCCATGAAACTCCTTTTTAGTCTGGTATTTACCTGCATCATCAGTATCAACCTCTCCTTTTCGCAAGAACAGCCATTTGTGTTAGGCAAAACCGAAAAAATTAAATCGAAACAACTTGCCGAAACCAGAGCCTTAAACATTTACTTACCCGAAGGTTACTCGCCCGACTCGGCCAAAAGCTATCCGGTAATTTACCTTTTAGATGGCTCTGCTAACGAGGATTTCATTCATGTTACAGGATTGGTGCAGTTCTTAACCATGATTGAAGCCATGCCCAAATCAATTGTGGTGGGTATTGCCAATGTAGACCGGAAAAGGGATTTTACCTTTCCAACCAGCATTGAAGCTGATTTAAAAGACTTTCCAACTACAGGCAAATCAGCCGGTTTCATTGCTTTTATCGAAAAAGAACTGCAGCCCTACATTCAGCAGAAATACAAAAGCAATGGCGAAAAAACAATAATAGGGCAGTCGCTGGGTGCTTTATTAGCAACAGAAATACTGCTAAAGAAACCTTCACTTTTCACCAATTACCTGATTATTAGTCCGAGTTTATGGTGGAATAATGAATCGCTTTTAAAGGATATCCCCAAGTATGCCGAAAACCTTTCGAAAGCTAAGGCCAATGTTTTTATAACTGTAGGTACTGAAGGAAAAGTAATGGAAGAAGATGCTAAAAAGCTTTCAGAAGTTTTAAAGCCTTACCAGAACCTTAGGGTAAACTTTGCACCGCTACCCAACGAAAATCATTTAACCATTTTGCACAACGGCTTGTATAAGGGCTTTGGTTTGTTGTACCCTAAGAAAAATTAAGGGTTTATATACTGTTGGTAAGGACACCAACTAGCAGAGAATAAGTCTACATGCTGGTTGGTGAGGACACCAACCAGTAGGAGCAGCTAAGTGGGTGGTTCGTCATTGCGAACGGAAGCGCCGGGAATTGCCTGGCGTGAAGCAATCTTTTCTGTTAAGGTGTAGCATTAGCAGTAAAACAATAGCAGTATAGATTGCTTCGTCGTACCTCCTCGCAATGACGATAATTCTTCCTGAATCCCCTCCTTCTAACTTTTTAGGAAGTTTATTCTGTAATATTTTTAACAATCATTTCGGCATGTACCCGCGAGTTTTCGATAAATAGCTTGTGGGTATCTAAACCACCGCAAACCACGCCTGCCAGGTACAATCCCTTTACATTGGTTTCCATCGTTTCTTCGTTATAAAACGGGCAAAGGCTTTCGGGTAAATCAATGCCGAATTTTCGCAACATCGAAAAATCAGGCTGATATCCGGTCATGGCAATTACAAAATCGTTGGCAATCGTTTTTATTCCTTCAGGTGTTTTAATATCTACCTCATTTTCCCTGATGGCTACCAGTTCAGAATTGTAAAGTGCTGTAACTTCTCCCTCTTTAATCCGGTTCTGAATATCAGGCCTAACCCAGTATTTTACATGCGGACCCAAATCGCCACTCCGCACCACCATGGTTACATTTGCACCTTTGCGGTAAGTTTCTAAAGCAGCATCAACTCCCGAATTGTTGGCACCTACAACCACTACATTTTGAAAAGCATACAAATGCGGATCTTTATAGTAGTGGGTAACTTTAGGCAAATCTTCTCCCTCTACGTTCATCAATAAGGGCACATCGTAAAAACCTGTAGCTACAACTACATTTTTAGCAGTATAGGTGGTTTTCGAAGTATTAATTTCAAAAAGACCATCTTCTTTTTTGTCAACCTGCTCTACCCTTTCGAACAAATTAATTTTAAGGTCGAATTTCTCTGCCACACGGCGATAATATTCCACCGCTTCGTTGCGGTTTGGCTTCGGATTGATGGTTACAAATGGTACGCCTCCAATTTCCAGCCTTTGCGAGGTGGAAAAGAAAGTCATAAAAACCGGGTAATTGAACAAACTGTTTACCAATGCTCCTTTTTCTACAATAATGTAGCTAAGATTGGCTTTTTGGGCTTCAATGGCACAAGCCATACCAATGGGGCCGGCACCTATAATTAAAAGGTCGTAATGGTTTTGATTATCTGACATCTAATATTTTAAATTTATTGCCATCTCTGTCCGATAGCTATCTGGTGAAACACCGCGCAATGCCAGTCCTTTGCAGGCGATAGAGATCTATTGATGTAGATTTCTCGGCTATGCTGCGCTCCGCTCGAAATGACGATCTTTTTTTTTGTGACAGAGCTAAGATGTCTTCATGGCTTTACTTGGACAGGCAAAATCGGTTCTTTTTAAACCTGTATTTTTAATGGCTCCATAACCACCGGCAATATCAATTACCTGCTCTACGCCGCGCGATTTCAGGATCGATGCGGCAATCATAGAACGGTAACCGCCGGCACAATGAATATAGTAAGTTGCTTTCGGGTCAATTTCGCCCATCCAGTCGTCTATAAAATCTAAGGGGCGGCTAAGCGTAAACTCCAGGTGCTCCGATTCATATTCGCCGGGCTTGCGCACATCGAGTGCAGTAATATCTGTATCAGTAGCAACCTGTTCAAAAGTATCGGCTGAGATCGATTCGATGGTATCTATTTCTTTATCGGCAGCAATCCAGTTTTCAAAGCCACCATCCAGATAACCAACGGTACTATCGTAACCTACGCGGGTTAAGCGTGTAATGGTTTCTTCCGCTTTACCTTGCTCGGTAATCAATAAAATAGGTTGCTGCAAATCGGTAATTAATGCGCCAACCCATGGTGCAAACTGCCCGTTCAACCCAATATTAATTGAATTTGGGATAAAACCTTTTGCAAAAACCTGTGGATCGCGGGTGTCGAGCATAATGGCTCCGGTTTGGTTGGCCATATCTTCAAATTGCTGAGGAGTTAAAGCATTTAAACCTTTTTCGTAAACTTCATCAATGCTTTCTACCCCACCTTTATTAATAGCTGCGTTTTTGGCAAAATATTGTGGCGGAGGCAAAATACCATCGGTAACCTCAGCAATAAACTGTTCTTTCGTTTCAGCTTTCAATGCATAGTTTACCTGTTTCTGGTGGCCCAATGTATCAAAAGTTTCTTTACTCATGCTTTTGCCACAGGCCGATCCAGCACCATGTGCCGGGTAAACAATTACATCATCGGCCAGGGGCTTAATTTTTTCGTTTAGCGAGTCGTAGAGCATCCCAGCTAAATCTTCCATGGTTAAGTTGCCTTTTTGAGCCAGGTCCGGGCGACCAACATCGCCAATAAACAAAGTATCGCCACTAAAAATGCAGTGATCTTTACCGTTCTCATCGGTTAACAAATAAGTAGTCGATTCTAAAGTATGGCCGGGTGTGTGTAAAGCTGTAATGGTTAGGTCTCCTAATTTAAACTGTTCGCCATCTTTAGCAATATGTGCTTTAAATTCAGTTTTTGCAGTTGGACCGTAAATAATCTCTGCACCCGATTTCTCTGCCAAATCTACATGGCCCGAAACGAAATCGGCATGAAAATGGGTTTCGAAAATATATTTAATAACCGCACCGGCTTTTTCGGCCTTTTTTAAATAAGTGGCAACTTCTCTTAAAGGATCGATAATCGCAGCCTCGCCATTACTTTCGATGTAATAGGCAGCTTCTGCCAGGCAGCCTGTATATATTTGTTCTATTTTCATGATTCTTCGTAACGTCACTCTGAATTCATTTCAGGGTCTTACAGAAAGATGCTGAAACACCCATCCGACCAGCCGGGCGGAAGTTCAGCATGACGATTTGTTCCTAGCAAAAATAGGGCTAAAACCGGATATCCGAAATGATACTGCTCATAATTGCAGAAGTTTTACTTATTAGCCCGTGTTAGACCTCACAGGTTATCATTGACAAACTCCAATAAAAAAATCGTCATCTCGACTGTAACGCAGTGGAATGGAGAGATCTATCTCGAGATAGATTTCTCGACTACGCTTCACTACGCTCGAAATGACGTTAAAGTTAGGAGAGCAAACCGCTACACTAATCCTTAGTCAACTCTCCCCTTAGCGGTTCTTCCATCAACCTGCGGCTTTCATCAAGTGGTAAACCCAGCCCCATCACAAACATCAGTTTGGTTACGGTAGCCTCGAAGGTTAAATCGTAGCCACTTAATACCCCCATTTTTAGCAGTTCCCTGCTGGTTTCGTATCGGCCCAATTGTACCGATCCTTTTTTACACTGCGAAATATCAATGATGATTTTTCCATTCAAAATGGCCTGTCGCAAACTATCTAAAAACCATTGCGCGGTGGTGGTATTGCCCGAACCGAATGTTTCTAAAATAATGGCATCTACCTTCGAATCGGTAATGGCCTGAACGGCTTGTGGGGTAATGCCCGGATATAATTTCAGCACACCAATATTCGAATTGAAGTTGGTATGCAGGGTTAATTTGCCTTGCGGGGCTTTAATGATATAATTTCTGTAGAACTGCAGGTGAACACCAGCCTCGGCTAAAATCGGGTAATTGGGTGAGCGGAAAGCCTCAAATTTCTCGCTGTTGTATTTAATAGAACGGTTACCCCTAAACAACTGTGCATCAAAATAAATGCAAACCTCTGGAAACAATGCCCTGCCATCTTCTTTGGTAGCGGCTATTTCGAGGGCAGTAATTAAATTCTCTTTGGCATCTGTCCTGATTTCGCCTATTGGCAATTGCGAACCGGTTAAAACAACTGGTTTATCCAGATTTTCGAGCATAAAACTCAATGCCGAAGCGGTAAAAGCCATGGTATCAGAGCCATGCAAAATCACAAAACCATCGTACTGATCGTATTTATTGTAAATCAGGTCGGCCAAAGTCTTCCAGATTTCGGGATCCATGTTCGATGAATCGAGTACCGGATTAAAGGAATGCACATCTAAATGATAATCTAAACGGTTTAATTCCGGAACATTTTCTTTGATCTGTTCGAAATTAAAGGGAACTAACATCCCGTTGGTAGGATCGTTAACCATACCGATGGTACCACCGGTATAAATTATAAGTACTTTGGTCATTTGGTTGGTGAAGGTTGCTCACCGCAAAGAAAGCAAAAAATTACAAATGATAGGTCTATATTTTGAAATTAGCAACAAAAACATCCGTTAAAACGCTTTAGTTGCCAATAAAATAAAAAATTTAGTTTTTATTTACCAAATCAGCAAAATGGATTGTAGTATGCTGGTTGGTGAGGATATCAAGTAAATGAAGAGATGCTGAACAATAGCGATGAACTAAAGCTGGTTGGTGAGGACACCAACCAGTAGATGAAAGAAAATAACCAGAACGAGTCAGAGACTCTGTTCCATTGGAACTCTACGGACAGATGGGATGATGTCAAGTAAATGAAGAGATGCTGAAACTAGTTCAGCATGACGATCGGACATGATCCTCATATCCTATCGGTCGGCATCCCCACCGACCGAAAAAATAAGGATGAGCTAGGTTGGTTGAAGGCACAACCAGTAGATGAAATACTTTTTAAACGCCAAAAATCTTTTTCGAATTCGCTGTGGTTACAGCTGCAATCTCTTCAATAGATGCGCCATAAATATCGGCCAGTTTCTGGGCAATATAAATCAGGTAGCTGCTTTCATTGGGTTTACCGCGGAATGGCACCGGAGCCAGATAAGGCGAATCGGTTTCCAGCACCACATTCGCCAAAGGAATATCAGCAAGTACAGCATCAAGTCCTGCTTTTTTATAGGTAATTACTCCCCCAATGCCTAAATAAAAATTTAAATCGATGGCCTGTTTTGCCTGTGCCAAATTACCGGTAAAACAATGGAAAATTCCACGGAGTTTTTCGTCCTTTTCACTTTCTAAAACTTCAAAAACCTCGTCAAAGGCTTCACGACAATGGATTACGATAGGCAACCCCAAATCTTTAGCCCAGGCAATCTGTTTATGAAAGGCATCCTGCTGAATCGCCAAAGTCGTTTTATCCCAATATAAATCGATTCCAATTTCGCCGACGGCATAAATCTTCCTTCCGGCAATACTTGCATAGATCTCATCAAGCACACTCAGGTAATCTTCTTTTACATCACAAGGGTGCAAGCCAGCCATAGCAAAACAATTTTCCGGATATTTTGCTACCAGATCATCAATCATCGCAATCGATTTTACATCTACGTTTGGCAAAAACAAACGGTTCACATTGTTTTCAAAACAGCGCTCCATTAACTGCGCCTGTTTTTCGGCATCCTGCTCGTAATATAAATGGGTATGGGTATCGGTGAAAATCATTTTTGTAATGTAAAATGGATGATGGAAAATGTAATATGGAAGATGTAATATGCCTGATGTCCTTCGACAGGCTTAGGATCATAAATCACTTGCAAATCATGTTCTTCTGATTACTTTTTCTTTTTAGCTGTACTTTTCTTCGGCGCTTTGGCAGTAGACTCCGAGCTTCCGACTGCGGACTCCGGACTATATTCCATTTCCTTTTTCAAAAACTTACCAGTTAAACTAATCGGATTCTGGATCAAGCCTTCAGGAGTACCTTCAAACAGGATTCTTCCGCCTCCGGCACCACCTTCTTCACCCAAATCAATTACCCAATCGGCAACTTTTACCACATCTAAATTGTGTTCGATCACCAAAATGGTATTTCCCTTATTAACCAACTCCTGAAGCACCCCTAAAAGCACGCGAATATCTTCGAAATGGAGTCCGGTAGTAGGTTCGTCTAAAATATAGAATGTTTTGCCGGTATCTTTTTTAGATAGTTCTGTAGCCAGCTTAACCCGCTGAGCCTCGCCACCTGAAAGGGTAACTGACGATTGACCCAAAGTAATGTAACCTAAACCAACATCCTTTAAGGTTTTTATTTTTCTGTAAATAATCGGAATATTTTCAAAGAAATCGCAGGCATCTTCAATACTCATATCAAGCACATCGCTGATCGATTTCCCCCTGAAACGCACCTCTAAAGTTTCGCGGTTATATCGTTTACCTCCACACTCTTCGCAAGGCACCTGCACATCAGGCAGGAAATTCATTTCAATTACCTTTAATCCGGCTCCCTGACAGGTTTCGCAACGGCCACCTTTTACATTGAAAGAAAAACGGCCAGGTTTATAGCCCCTGATCTTTGCCTCTGGCAGTTGTACAAAGAGGTTACGGATATCTGAAAACACTCCGGTATAAGTTGAAGGGTTAGACCGCGGTGTTCTGCCAATCGGTGCCTGATCAATCTCAATTACCTTATCAATTTCTTTTAAACCACTAATTTTCTCGTAAGGAAGCGGCGTTTTTTTAGCCCTGAAGAAATGGTGGTTCAATATCGGGTACAAAGTTTCGGTAATTAAACTCGATTTACCAGAACCGGATACGCCCGTTACCGCAATAAATTTACCTAGCGGAAAATCAACCGAAACTGATTTTAAGTTATGTCCGGTAGCTTTAATAATCGACAATTTATGTCCGTTACCTTTTCTACGCTCCTTAGGTGTTTCAATTTTCTTGGTTCCATTTAAGTAAGCAGAAGTTAGGGTTTTCGATTTCAGGATTTCTTTTGCAGTACCCTCAGCAACCACTGTTCCGCCGTGAATACCTGCCCCCGGACCAACATCAATTACCCAGTCGGCCTCCATAATCATATCCTTATCGTGCTCTACCACCAAAACGGTATTCCCTAAATCGCGGAGATTTTTAAGAGCATTAATTAAACGCTCATTATCACGCTGATGTAAACCAATGCTCGGTTCATCCAGAATGTACATTACATTCATCAACTGCGAACCAATCTGCGTAGCCAAACGGATCCGTTGTGCCTCACCACCCGAAAGGGTACGCGCGGTTCTATCTAAAGTTAAATAAGTTAAACCCACATCGGTCAAGAACCCGATTCTGGCTTTAATTTCTTTTAATATCTCTTTTGCAATAATATTCTGGCGGTCTGAAAGCCGTTCGTCAACCTTTTCGAACCATTGGTGCAGGTTGCTGATATCCATAGAAGAAAGCTCGAAAATATTCTTCCCATCTACTTTAAAATGCAGGCTTTCCTTTTTTAAACGGGCACCGTTACATTCCGGACAGGTTTTTAGTTTACGAAACTCGTCCATATCATCGGATGCAGACTCGCTCCTTTTTTCGTTCTGCTCTTCCAGCATCTTAATAATACCATCGAAAGTGATATTATAGTTCTGCACATTCCATTTGTTGTATTCTACTTCAACTTTGATCAGATCGGGTGAACCATTCAAAATCATGTTGATTACCTCGTCGCTCAGTTTTTCGATTGGTGTAGAAAGCGAGAAACTGTATTTTTTGGCCAGCGCTTTTAACACCTGGAACATCCAGATATCGCGGTACTCGCCAAGCGGGGCCAAACCACCGTTTAAAATGCTCAGTTTTGGATTCGGGATAACCGATTCCTTATCAACCACAAAAATATAACCCAAACCATCGCAACGCTCGCAGGCACCATAAGGCGAGTTGAACGAGAAACTGTTTGGCTGTGGTTCATCGTAAGAAATACCTGTTGTAGGGCACATCAAAAACTTACTGAAATGCGCTACATGATTATCCTTATCGCTGATTTTGATTACGCCCTTACCCATTTTCATCGCAGTTTGAAGCGAATCCAACAAGCGCTTTTTATCTTTGGTATCGATAATCAGGCGATCAATCACTACTTCAATATCGTGTATTTTGTACCTGTCGACCTGCATTTTGGCGGTAATATCTTTTATTTCGCCATCCACACGCACCTTTACATAACCTTGCTTACGGATCTGCTCAAAAAGTTCGCGGTAATGTCCTTTTCTACCTTTAACCACTGGGGCTAAAATGTTTACGGCAACACCATCAAATTTGCGGAAAATGTTCTGCAATATCTGATCTTCGCTCATGCGCTCCATTTTCTCTCCCGTATTGTACGAGTAAGCATCGGCCACACGGGCATAGAGCAAACGCATAAAATCGTAAATCTCGGTAATGGTGCCCACTGTAGATCGTGGGTTTTTACTGGTGGTTTTCTGCTCAATGGCAATAACCGGACTCAATCCCGAAACTTTATCCACATCGGGGCGCTCCATCCCCCCCATAAACTGACGACTGTAGGCGCTAAATGTTTCCATGTAACGGCGCTGGCCTTCAGCATAAATGGTATCGAAAGCTAAGGATGATTTCCCGCTACCACTTAAGCCTGTAATTACAACGAGTTGGTTGCGCGGAAAACTTACATCTATATTCTTTAAATTATGTACCCTCGCACCATATACTTCTACATCTTTTTGCTCACCGAGGTCGATAGATTTATTGCTCATATTTTATTTAAAGTTGGGGATAAAGTCGGGCAACTGAAAAAGCCAGATTTCAATCGGCAAAATTGCTAAAAATTTTATCAAAAAGAAAGTCTAATTCAATCTGTATTAAGGATTAAATGTCATAATGTAAAAGCTATATTTTGAAATAAGTTGCCATCTTTTTTCCACATCATAAACGTTGCGGAATGGACGATGGTTTTGTATTTTTAGAGAAAAAACCGATTCTTTTTTTTGTAAAAATGAAGAAAAACAAAAATGAATTACAATTTGAGCAAAAGTCTCTTGAAGATTTAGAGCATTCGAAATTGTCAGACCTGAAAGAATACCCAACTAACTTAATTAAAAGATGTCATGAGTATAGAAAAATACCCATCAACAGACTTACGCCAGAGCAATTGAGAACATTAATTGGACAAAATATTGGCTTAAAATACCTGATACCTATCACAATTGAACTTTTAAGCAAAGATATTCTTACTGAGGGCGACCTATACCCAGGCGACCTACTTGAGAGAACAACAAAAATAGAAGACACCTTCTGGACTGAAAATCTAGTATTAAAAAAACAACTTTCCGAGTTAATTGATTTAAACTCTGAAAAGATCAGAAATAAAAATCTTCAACTGAAAAGCTTATAGTGGTATCTTAAAAGAACAGGTTACACAGAAAGGCTATAGTTAAGTAATGTAAACTAGGGATAAGCATTCAACGCATGGATAAGCTACCACTCAATCGTAGTACCATTCTCTATAGGGTGTCCGGTGCATACTAGCACCCTGCCCCTTTCCAATTCATCGTCGGTAAGCACCTCATTATAATCCATACGCACACCACCTTTGGTGCAGTTGGCCACACAAGTGCTGCATACCCCACCGCGACAGCTGTAAGGCAGTTTAATTTTATGCTCCAGGGCAACATCTAGGATCCGTTTTGGCCAGGGTACATCCAGATGATAGGTTTCCCCTTTAAAGTTTAAAACTACCGAATAGGTATTCTTATCCACCACTTTTTCCGAACTATCGTCTTCATCCACTTCATCTTCCGGAAGCACAAAAGTTTCGCGTTTAATCTGTTTGATATCGAAACCCATGCCCAATAAGGTAATACGGCACAAATCCATATAAATGACTGGTCCGCAGGTGTAGAAAAGTGCATCGTTCCGATCAAACAACAAATGTTCCTTCAGTAGTTTTTCAATGTAGAACTTATTTAACCGGGCAGTGAGCAGGTTTTTGCTGTTGCTAAATACCCAAACAATTTTTAAACGATCTGGAAATTTCTGCTGCCAATCGCTCAGTTCATCGTAAAATAAGGTTTCTTCTTTTGAGCGGTTGCTATATACCAAAGTAATTTTAGAGTTTTTTTCGGTAACCAGCGCCGTTTTCATAATCGAGAACAAGGGCGTAATACCCACACCCGCGGCAAAAAGAAAAATATCGCGTTCCAGATTTTCTACCGGTTGATAACTGAATAAACCTTGTGGTTCTTGCGCTAAAAGCACATCACCCTCAGCTGTTTTATGGTGCAGAAAACGCGAAATCTCTCCATTTTCGACACGTTTAACCGTAACCGCAAGTGGCTCATCCACGTCCGGCGAACTGTTAAAAGAATACGACCGCCTGATTTCCTTATGCTTTCCTTCAAAAACCAACGATAAAAACTGCCCGGCCAGATACTTAGGGTAGCTCTCCCCTAACACCTCAAATTCAAAAGTAATGTTATCGCCCGGCTGGTTAATAATTTTCTGGATACGCAATTTGAACATACTACAAAGAAAAGGAATTTTTGGTTCATTGATTCATTAGTCATTTGTTCATTGATAACTGCACAAAGATTAACTGGTTAATTGTTCGAATCGGTTAACTGACTCTAAACTCCGAACACTCAACTCCCAACTTGATCATTAGTACTGCAAACTGTTCATTGATTAGCATGATACAGAAAGAACAAACCATCTGTGTAATCTAAGAATCTATGTAATCACCCACAAAAAAAACGTCCCGATTCGAAAACCGGGACGCCTTACCAAATGCTTGTCTTTATCTTAATTATATTATTCTGCGTTGTAAGCCAATAATACTCTCGGTTTTGCGTAACCGTAACGTTTCGGATGTTCCATAATCTGTTTCATAGAGATTACTTTATAAACATAGCCACCGGTTTCGCGGTTCAACTTCATTTTGTAGTAATTATCCTGATTTTGATTATCGATTTGCTTGCGCAGGCGTCCGTCGCCAATGTTGTAAGCTGCGGCAACTAATGTCCAGCTTTCTAAACCCTGATACATTTCTTTAATGTATTTACAGGCTGCGATAGTGGATTTACGCAAATTATAGCGTTCATCAACCCTACCGTTTACTTTTAATCCGTAAGTACGGGCAGTGCCTGGCATAAACTGCCAGATTCCGGCTGCACCTTTCGGCGAAACTCCTTCAGCCATTCCAGATTCGACCAGGGCCAAATACTTAAAATCGTTCGGAATTCCGTATGCTGCAAGTATAGGTTCAATTACCGGAAACCATTTTGCTGCCTTCGCGTGCAAACGGTTGGTTTGAGTATTCCTATAAGTGTGTGCTGCAAGGATTTTTTTCATTTTGCGCTCAACCTTTTTATCGCCTAATGGCAAAGTTTCCTGAGCGAAATTTAATTGTGCCATTAAGGATAGAGGACCTGCCTCATATTCAACTTCCAGGCTATCAGATTTGGGTGTTGTAGTGTTTAATTTTTCTTCTTTTACAAGACTTTTTTGTGCTAAGGGCATTTGGTAAGCGAACACTTTTGCCAAGATAAATAGTGTTGCCACTACCGCAAATGGTACGATGTGTTTCTTTAACATTTTCCTCCTTTTTTTGGTGAACTTATATAAAAACGTTGGCAAAGGTAAAAAATAATAAGCACATTATCAAATAGTTACGGAATTACCTGTAAAAATCAGCCTTTAAAGTGCTTTAAACGGCGATTTTCGATTTTGAATTTCAGACCTTTTTTCCTATTTTAGAGGCTATTTTTTTATCTGATTTTTCAGCTCCAAAAATTGTTATGTTCAGCTATTTTTTATAAATTTGCAGCCCGCATTTTTGATGTGGTTAAAAGCGTATCATGATAAATAAAAACAACAGGAACAGTCGGGATGACAAGTCCAAACCGGGCAGCCGGAGAACAGAAGGCAAAAGCAATGCTGCCGGGTCTGACAGAAGAAGATCAGACGACAAAGACAACAAATTCAAAAAATCATCCGATTCAAAAGACAGCTTCAAACCCAGAAGTTCAGACAGAGATTTCAAATCTAAATCTTTCGGAGACAAAAAAGATTTCAAACCAAGAGCAGGCGGACGTGATTTTAAATCGAAAGATTCGGAACCACAGAGCTTCAAATTTGGTGATCGTGAGTTTAAATCCAAAGATACAGGTTCAGGTGCAGAAGATCGTGGCTTCAAATCAAGAAGCGGAGGATCGAGAGATTATAAACCAAGAACCGGCGACAGAGATTTTAAATCGAAAGATGGAGGTTCAAGAGATTACAAACCGAGAACAGGAGACAGAGATTTTAAACCAAGAGAAGGTGGAGCAAGAGATTATAAGCCAAGAACAGGAGAACGCGATTTCAAATCTAAGGATGGAGATTCGAGAGATTTTAAACCGAGAACTGGTGGTTACAAGGATTTCAAATCGAGAGGCAAATCAGATGGTTTTAAACCAAGTGCAGGAAGCTCAAGAGATGTAAAACCAAGGGAACCGAAAGATGGCGATACCCGTCCGTTCAGAAAACGCGAAGAGGCACAGCCAAGGGATACGGAGTTTAACCGTCCGGAAAGAACAGTTATTGCTCCGGCCCGCAAAACAAACGAAGATAAAGGCTTAATTCGCCTAAACAGATATATTTCAAATGCAGGTATATGCTCGCGCCGTAAGGCCGATGAGCTAATTGCTGCCGGCATTATTACCGTAAACGGTGAAGCAGTTACCGAATTGGGGCACAAAGTAGACCCTGCAAAAGATTTGGTACGTTACAATGGCGAACTGCTTAAACGCGAGAAAAAAGTTTACGTACTGTTAAACAAACCAAAAGATTATATTACCACTACCGACGATCCTCAGGAACGCCGTACAGTAATGCAATTGGTAGACAAAGCCAGTCGTGAGCGCATTTACCCGGTTGGCCGCTTAGACCGCAATACAACAGGTTTATTATTGATGACCAATGATGGTGACCTTGCCGATAAATTATCGCATCCAAGAAACGGTATTACCAAGATTTACAACGTTGAACTAAACAAAGCTTTATCGCAAGGTGATTTGAATAAAATTGCTTTCGGTTTAGAGCTTGAAGACGGTTTGATTAAACCTGATAACATCTCTTATGTTGCAGGTGGCACCAAAAAAGAAATAGGTATTCAGATCCACAGCGGCAAAAACCGTATTGTGCGTCGTATTTTCGAACATTTAGGTTATAGTGTAGAAAAATTAGATCGCGTAGTTTATGGTAATTTAACCAAAAAAGATTTGCCACGCGGCAGATGGCGTTACCTGGAAGATCACGAACTGATCCAGATAAAACACTTAATTAAATAATATTCAAGGCAATCGAAAGATTGCCTTTTTTGTTGCCTAAAGCTATCGTCTGCATTTGCAACGAGGATGCGCGGGAAAGGCGATTGTATCGCATCAATTAAAAATGCTAACCTCAATCATACGCATTACAAAAGATGACGATTTATAAAATTTTCCCATATTTGTTAAAAACAAGACCATCTTTTATGAAGAAGTATTTTTCTATATTGTTAATGTCGGTACTATCAACAGCTGCGCTGGCGCAAAAAAATAATTATAACCTTATTATAGGCACCTATACTGCGCCCGGCAAAAGCGAAGGCATTTACGCATATAATTTTAATACTTCAACAGCTGATGTAAGCCTAAAACATGTTACCAAAGGCACAGCTAATCCAAGCTATCTGGCCATCTCACCAGACCGGAAATATGCTTATGCCGTTAATGAAACCGGAAACACCAGTACTGTAAGTGCCTTTAAATATGATGCGGCAACCGGAGCACTGACATTTATTAACAAAGTAGATAGCCACGGTGCCGACCCCTGCTATATTACAGCCGACACCAAAAATGTAATTGTAGCCAATTATTCAGGCGGTAGTTTGGCCGTATTTTCGCGCAATGCAGATGGCTCTTTAACCGAGGCTACACAGGTAATTAAACATACCGGCAAAAGCATCTACCCAAAAGGCCGACAGGAAAGTGCTCACGTACACATGACCTTATTTACACCAGATCACAAATATTTAATTGTTAACGACCTGGGCGAAGACCAAACCTACATATACAGCTACAACGCTGCAGGTAAAGCCAAAACGTTAACCCAGAAATCGGTACTTAAAACCAATGCCGGCACCGGGCCAAGACACATCACCTTTAGTCCGAATGGAAAGTTTGCATATTTAGCCCACGAGTTTAATGGCAGCATTACTACTTTTGCTTATGCCAATGGCAAACTGACCAAAATCGACGAAACCGGCACAACGCCAAAAGATTTCACTGGCCGTGTTGATGCCGCCGACATTCATGTATCAGCTGATGGAAAGTTTTTATATGAAACCAACCGGGGCGATGCCAACAGTATCTCTACTTTTTCAGTTTTACCCAACGGAAAGTTAAAATTTATTGAAACCATAAGCACTTTAGGTAAAGGGCCGAGAAACTTTAGCATCGATCCGAGCGGTAATTTCCTGCTGGTTGGCCATCAATACACCAATAACGTAGTTATTTTTAAACGCGATAAAAAAACAGGAAAATTAACCGATAGCGGTAAAAGAGTCGATGTTGGCGCACCTGTTTGTTTAGTATTCGATTAAATAAAAAAGCAATGGAAAATTTCGATTGGACCAAATTCACGTTAAGAGTGGCCATTAAAGCCAAACTCAAAGATATCTATAACGCATGGACAACAGCCAGTGAGATTGAAAAATGGTTCCTGGTCGATGCCGAATTTTCTGATGAAAACGAACTGATACTAAACAAAACACAAAACGCACTTAAAGGCGATAAATATAAATGGATTTGGTATTTGTACGATGATACTGAAAGGGGCACAATAACCGAAGCCAATGGAACAGATTATTTCCAGTTTACTTTTGCCGGAGATTGCCTGGTTGAAATTAGGCTCCATGAAGAATTTGAATATACCATTGTAGAACTTACTCAAAAGAACATCCCAACTGATGAAGCTTCAAAACGAAACATTCGCCTGGGCTGTCACAATGGCTGGAGCTTCTATCTGATTAACTTAAAATCGGTTTACGAAGGCGGATTGGATTTGCGCAATAAAGACAACCGTTTTAAACCCATGCTGAATAATTAAGGAGTTGAAAAAACATCAGGAAGAAATTAACAGCAGGGGCTTTACTGTGATAAACGGCATCTACACTGCTGAAGAAACAGATAAAATTGCAAAAACTATTGATGCGGCTAATGCCGATCGATCAAATTTCCGGAAATCGGAAGATCTTTTTGCTATCAGACAGTTTTTAAAGGAAATTCCGGAAGTAAAGGACTTAATTTTCACCGCCACCTTAAAGAAGGTAATCCATCAGCTTTTCCGCAATGACTATTTTTTGGCTAAATCAATCTATTTCGACAAACCTGAAAACTCAAATTGGTTTGTTGCCTATCATCAGGATTTAACGATCTCCGTAGATCGAAAAGCTGAGATAGCCGGATTCGGGCCTTATACCAATAAGCATAATCAATTCGCAGTTCAACCACCACTGAACATCCTTGAAAATAATTTTACAATCCGCATTCATCTGGATGATACGAATGAAGAAAACGGCGCATTAAAAGTAATTCCGGATTCGCACAGTAAAGGGATTTACCGTCCCGAAAATATCGACTGGGCTACCGAAACAGAAGTAAGCTGTAATGTAAAATGTGGTGGCGTTATGATCATGAAACCTTTGCTTTTACATAGTTCAAGCAGAACTACCAACAGCAAGAAAAGAAGGGTAATACACCTGGAGTTTAGCAATATGACATTGCCTAAAGCGTTGCAATGGCCGGAGTATATGGCTATTTAGTTTTTTAATTTTACTAAAAGAGATGCTGAAATAAATCCGATAGCTATCGGATCAGCAGGACGATCAAACTTTAATAAAACAAGAAAGACCTGCCTAAGGCAAGTCTTTCACTAATTTATATCTTCAAACTAAGCAGGCTCAGCCACCTTAGCAACGTTACGATACGGATATGAATTACAGATATGACGACGGGCAAAACGACCCGGCGAATCAGCGTTTACCAGTTTAATGTAAATCGCACGTGGAACGTCAAAATATTCGTAAGCACTGCCATCAAAAAACTGGATATTTAAAACCGATTGTTTGTATTCGAAATCTAAAATATTAGAGTTGGTAATCGTCTCAGTATAAGTTTCGATATTTTGTTCGCGTGTTTCAGGCGCAATACTCACTAAGAAATGATAAGCTTCGATAATCTCTTTACTTCTTGCTTCCGCAGCCAATTTCTCTTCTTCCACCTGAAATTTATCAGGGTGACACTCTTTCATCATGGTACGGTAAACCGACTTAAGCGCCGCAAGCTCAGCTGTTTTATCTACATTCAACAGCTTTCTGTAATCTACTATTTTCTTCATTTGCCGCAAAGGTACGATTTATAATGATTTGATTTTGAGAAAGTTTTGTTTTGATAAGTATTTCTTTCACAAGCTGTTTAAACTTTTTATTCCGGTAACAGCAATTTAACATCAACACCCGCAAAACCGCTTTCAAGTCAATAGCCTCAAACAGGGCATCATTCTTAAATAAAAAGCCACCTGAAATAAATCAGATGGCTTTTAACAGTTCCTGCAATTCAAATAAATTAATATTTGGCCTGCAAAGATGATTCAATTACTTCTTTATAAAAACTGATGTATGATGGCAGAATTTTTTTAAGATCAAAATCCTGTGCACGTGTAAACGCATTTTCTTTAAAACGCTTAAGGGTTTCATCATCCTTTAAAATTTCTATTGCATGGGCAGCCATGTCTTCTACATCGCCAACATTGCTCATGTAGCCACAAAAGCCATCTACATTTAACTCTGGCAAACCACCGGCATTGGTAGTAATTACCGGCACTTTACAGGCCATAGCCTCTAATGCCGCTAAACCAAAACTTTCCGATTCTGAAGGCATTAGGAAAAGATCTGAAACTGATAAAATTTCCTCAACTGCATCCTGCTTACCTAAAAACCTTACATTTTCGCAAATATTCAATGATCTGCAAAGCTGTTCATTGTAAACACGCTCCGGTCCATCGCCAACCATTAACAGTTTGGATGGAATTACAGCCTGTACTTTTTCAAAAATGCGAATTACATCGCCCGTACGCTTCACCTTACGGAAATTGGAAGTGTGAATTAAAATACGTTCGTTATTGGGAGCAATTGCTTTCTTGAAGTGATCTTTGGCCTGCAAGCTAAAACGGCTGAAATCGATAAAATTGGGTATTACCTTAATGTCCTTCGTAATCTCGAAATGATTGTAAGTATCTTTTCTCAAATCGTCAGAAACGGTAGTTACACCATCGCTTTGGTTAATCGAAAAAGTTACCACAGGCTTATAAGTCGGATCCTTACCTACCAGTGTAATATCGGTACCATGTAAAGTGGTTACTACCGGAATCTGGATGCCGTAGCTAGCCAAAATCTGTTTGGCCATAAAAGCTGCCGATGCGTGCGGAATAGCATAGTGAACGTGTAATACATCCAATTGTTCGAAACGCACCACATCTACCAGTTTACTGGCGAGTGCTGATTCGTATGGGGCATAATCAAAAAGCGGGTAATCCCTTACCGACACCTCGTGATAAAATAAATTAGCTGAAAAGAAATCGAGCCTGGCCGGCTGACTATAAGTAATAAAGTGAACCTGATGCCCCTCGTTAGCAAGCGCTTTACCAAGTTCTGTTGCAACTACTCCACTACCGCCAAAAGTGGGGTAGCAAACAATTCCTATCTTCATCGTAAATGTATTGTTGTTACCGCAAATGTAGCCGATTTTACGCTATAATGCGTGTCGGTTTATTGCAATAAAAATAGTGACATTTCTGTGTTGTTTTCTCTTTCGCAATTGAATACATAACAGCGTGTATTTTTATTTAGAAGCGCAGAACCAGCAGCTTTTTTCAAAGGTAGTTCCTGCTTTACGCTATAGCCCTTCGTTCCTCAGGGGCTGCCGCTTCAATCAGGGCTAAAAAGCAAAAATTGTATTAAAAAACTACTTCAGACTGAAGAACAGCGCTACTTAAGGTTACGCATTTCCTCTTTTATCACCAATAAAAGTTCGTTAGGCCTTTGTGTACCAATAAAATATTCCAGCCCGTCGCGATCTGTTAATACAACTGCATCTTTACCCGATGAGTAAAAACGAATGGTACCTTTGGTATGCAGGTTATAAACCGGATTGTTAAAAAAATAGCGGCTGTAAACAGCTTTACGCACATCTACAATGCTTTTCAAATCGATTTTTACGCGTTTGGTTGTCCACAGGCCGTCTAAAATCAGGCTGCCATTGTCGACAATAATTTTGTACTGGATTAAAAAAAGTAAAAGCATCGAAACGCCAATAATCCCGAAACCCACTACCAGAAACAGATCTTGAGTGTTGTCGCGGTCGCGCTCGTAAACATAGGCAGCAAAACAGAAAGCAGCCATAATAAGCCTGATGAAAATGCGTACATAATCACGGCCAATGTATTGTTTTTCGATATAGGCGTATTTGCTTTCCACTTATTTTATTTTGAGTTCGAATATAGCAACTTTTTTGGTTGTGGTGGTTAATTTATATCGGTTATCCTGTCGCATACCCACAATCCAAACAATTTCTCCGTTTCCATTTACCAATATCGGCGTTGTATTTTTTAAATGCAAGGGCACCTTTTCATCAATAAAATAATCGCTAACTTTTTTAGGGTTGCGCATCCCCAACGGGATAAATTTATCGCCATTCTGCCACTTCCTCAATACCAAAGGGTAAATCAGTTTATCGGCATTTACAAAAGCCTTGTTCGCATCCACATCAAATTTCACCTCAGCACTAAAAGCCATGGTAATTTCATTATTCGCAAACTCAATGCTGGCAGTATCGGGATGAATAAACTGGTTTGCTAAAACCTTAACGTCTTTTTCTACGATAACCAGATCATTCCTGTTGATAATGGCCTGGTGGCTGGCGCTAAAAAAATGTGTTCCGCTTAATGCTTTCAGACTATCTAGGATTTCCTGCACTACATTTTCGCCAAAACCAAAAGGCTTTAACAGTTCGTACAACAATAGTTTCTGTGGATTTAACTTTGCAATCTCGTTCAAAGCGATGTAAATTCCATCAGCCCACCTTTCTAAAACCGTTTCACGCAACTTCTGAACCTCCAGGTTTAAAAAAGCTTCAATTTCAGCAAAGCGCTCCATGTTTTCGGCAAAGGTTTTTTCCAGTTGTGGATTTATTTCCCGCAAATGCGGCACCACCTGTAACCGCAATTTATTACGGGTATAATTTGTACTTAGGTTCGAACTGTCTTCAACAAAGGCAATGTTGTTGTTTTCTACAATTTCATTAACCTGCTGGCGGTTTAAAAACAATAATGGCCTGATTAGTTTATCGCGTTTAGGCAAAATACCGTGCAGGCCGCTAATTCCGGTGCCGCGTATCAGATTAATCAATACCGTTTCAACTGCATCGTTTTGGTGCTGGGCTAAAGCAACATAATCGTAACCTTCCTGGCTCCTTATTTCTTCAAACCAGTTATAACGCAAGTCGCGCGCAGCCATTTGTGTCGAAATTTTATGCTGGGCAGCATATTTTTTAGTCTCAAAATGCGTTACATAGAAAGGTAACCCTAAATTACCGGCCAGAAGCGCTACAAAATGCTCATCGCGCTGCGCCTCATCGGCCCTTAAATTAAAGTTACAGTGTGCTACACCAATATCTACGCCTATTGCCTTAAACAAATGTAACATCAGTACAGAATCCTTACCGCCGCTTACCGCCAAAAGAATGCGGTTACCCCCGGTAAACAGCTGGTGCTGTTCAATAAAATCGCGAAATTGCTGTAAGGGTAACATCCACCAAAAATATTTAATTTTAACTGGTATTCCGAACGTTCGGAACAAAAAACTAACTTTGTAGTGTGCATAAACTATTTGTCTTTTTATTCCTTTTAATTAGTCCGTTATTTTTATTCGGTCAGCAACCTGCGTCGAAAATTAAAATCGTCTCCTTTACAAAAGTAACCGGCGACAGGAAAAACAATGTTACTTATCTTCGCAACCCTGTTTTTCAGCAAGATAATGCTACATTAAGCTGCGATAGTGCTGTTTTTTATAGTGAGCGTAACTATTTTGAGGCATACAAAAATGTGCACATCAACCAGCTTCCTACCGATATTTATTCCGATCAGCTGGAGTACGATGGAAATAAAAAACATGCGCATTTAACCGGAAATGTAAAAATGATCGATCCTACTTCGATCTTAACCACCAATATTTTAGATTACAATACGCAAAGCAAAATAGGAACCTATACTAGTGGAGGTAAAATCGTAAACAAGGACGTTACCGTAACCAGCAAAAATGGTTATTATTTTAGCGAAGGTTACAGCCAAGAAGGCAACGATGCTTATTTTAGATATGACGTTGTGGCTACTACTCCGCAGGTTAAAATCACGTCAGATACACTACGCTACAATACCAAAACAAAGTGGACTTATTTTTATGGCCCAACTAACATTAAAGGAAAAGATGATAATCTTTATACCGAAAACGGCGCTTATAATACCATGACCGAAGATGCCTTTTTTGGAAAGAATAACCTTTACACCCAGGGCACCCGTTCTTTAAAAGGTGACAGCTTGTATTATTACGGCAAAAAAGGAATTGGTAAAGCCGTTAAAAACATTGTTTTTTCTGACACCAAGGATAAAATGAAAATGTTTGGCGATTTGGGTTACTACTACAAAGTCGATCAAAGAACCCTCGTTACCCGAAACGCTTATCTGGGCATTGGGACGGAAGATTCGATCATGGTGAAAAATAAAAAGCGCCCCGATAGTTTGTGGATGGGTGCCGATACCCTCGAAACACAGATGGTATTGCAAAAAACGCTAAAATTAATCCCCAAAATTTCCATCAAAGCCGATAACCAGGTTGGAGAAGATGATGAAGAAGGGGCTGCAAAAAAAGGTACTGGCGAAGCCAAGTATAAACCCGAAAGTGAACCAGCACAAAAAGAAGACCGCAGTAAACGTAATTTAAGGAATAACAAAGCAGACAAGAAAAAGAAAGGCAAAGGCGACATAGATACCACTAATGCTACAGAACTGCTGAAAGATAAAAACATTGATAGCTTAAAATCCAAAGTCGATTCGGCAGGGAAAGCCTTACCAACCCTTCTAACCGATAGCCTGAAAAAGAACAATATTTTAAAGGCCAAGGCAGATTCGATAATCAAAAAACTGCCTGCAATTAAAACAGATAGCATTCAGAAAAAGATAACAGCCAAGGCCGATGCGCTGGTTAAAAATACTACCAAAGGCCAGATAGACAGCCTGAGTAAAAAAGCACTAAAGCCTGGCGTTAAAGATAGTCTAACCAAAGCCATAGGCAATTTAAAACCTGGTGCCTTGAAGAACGATACCGCTAAGTTTAACCCTGCCGATACCGTACAAGCCCGTATTATTAAAGCTTATCATGGCGTAAAGGTTTATAAAACCAATATTCAGGCTAAAACCGACAGTCTTTTTTACACCAGTGCCGATTCTACCCTGCGTTGCTACAGCAACCCGATCATCTGGTCAGAAGGTTCGCAGCAGGTGGGCGATACGATTTATGTACAGTTTAAGAATAAAAAGTTAAACAACTTAAAAGCTTTCAGAAATGCTTTTCTGGTAAATACACCTAAAGATTCGCTAAGGTTTAACCAGATAAAAGGCAGACTGATGACCGGCTTCTTTCATGATGGCAAACTTAAAACCCTTTACGTGGATGGTAATGCCGAAAGCATTTATTATACACAAGACGATAGCACGAAGGTTTACAAAGAAATGAACCAGACCCTGAGTAGCCGGATCAAATTCATTTTTAAAAGTAAAGAAAACGCCATCGAAGACATTGTTTACATTAAAGGTGTTGAGGGCGCATTAAACCCCGAAAATGAGATTGCAAAAGACCATGTTTTAAAAGGCTTTTCATGGAAGCCAACCGAAAGACCTAAATCGAAAAAAGATGCCGTAGGTTCGGCAGGGAAACCAAAAGCTAAAATTAAACCGAAAGCAACAGGCAAAACTCCTCCGGGTAAAGCACCTGTAAATACCAAAGGCGTAACTGTTGCAGGTAAAACCACAAAAACGCCAATTGTAGCGCAACCAAAAACAACAGTTGTAAAAGATAGCCTAAACCTGGACAAAAAACTACAGGCAACTAAACCTGCAGATACAGCTAATTTTGGAATTAAGCCTATTTTACCTAAAAAGGACTCGACCCAGGTAAAAAAAGATACCACGCAGGTAAAAAAGGCTGCAAGTAACTTCTAAAAGTGTAACCGTCATTTCGACTGAAGCGTAGCGGAATGGAGAAATCTATAATAAATATGCGTAAATAGATTTCTCGACTACGTTATACTGCGCTCGAAATGACGCTTCCTTTATTAAAACTAGCAAGAACCTATAACTCCCCTTTCAAAAAAGCCATCATCTTTTTCAGTGCAATGGCCCTGTGGCTAATTTTATTCTTTTCGGCCATATCCATTTCAGCAAAAGTAATGTCATAACCATTCGGCTGAAATATAGGATCGTAACCAAAGCCTTTCGAACCTGATAATTCCGTTCTGATGGTGCCTTCAATTATGCCTTCAAAAATATGGTTCTTTCCACCCTGCATTAAGGAAATGACCGTTTTAAACCTGGCATTTCTATTTTCCTTTCCCTCAAGTTTCTTTAAAACAAGCTGTATATTTTCTAAACTATCACGGCTCCCTGAATACCTGGCAGAATACACGCCGGGCTCGTTGTTAAGTGCTTCTACTTCCAGACCGCTGTCATCAGCAAAACAATCCAGGTTAAAATGTTCAACTACATAACTGCTTTTTAAAGTGGCATTACCTTCAAAAGTATCGGCAGTTTCCGGAATGTCGGTTAAGCAGCCAATATCTTCCAGGTTTAGCACCTCGTACCTGCCTGCCAGGGCAAGGCGGATTTCTTCGGTTTTATGTTGATTGTTCGTTGCGAAAACAAGTTTTTTCATTTTAAAGGAGGTAAAAGGTTAAGGGTGTAAGGCTTAAAGATCCGTTGCTAAATTTAAAATCTCACATCTCGATATCTGGCACTAAACACTATAAGTACCTGATACTAAATGCTTGATTCCGAAATTACGTGATTCAACAATACTAAGCCTCTATTTAATTTTCTGCAGGTTGCCCCAAAGCAATTTCTTTGCGGTTAAATCGCTATCTAAATGATGCAGGTTAGGAGCAAAAATAATACGGGTTGTACCATGGGTAATAATCTCGTTCTGCCAAACCAGATCTAATTTCAAATGCGCAATTTCTACCCCAAACGAAAGCATCGTAACCGGCTTAAAAAACTGGTAGAGTTCGGCAAAGCCCGTGCCCTGGTATTTGGAATAATTCAGGATGGCAAAATCGGGTGTACCCAGATCTACAGCTTTAACAATTTTGCGGAGTAATTCGCGGCCCTGTTCGGTGCTCACATCATTACTTTCATCATTAACCAGAATCAGTACCGATTTTTTATTTCCACCTAAAAACTTAAAGGTTTTTTCGGGTGCTGGCTCAGCCGCAACATGCGTAATTTCAGGAGCCTGAGGATAAACTTTTGGCATTTCAGGCGCTTTAATACCCGGAATTTGCGTTACTTCTGTCTTTATAACAGATTCTTTTTCTGCTTCAGCTACGACCTTTTCCGCCACAAAAACTGGCTCAGTATTACGTAAACGCTGAATTTCCACACTTTCATCTTTTACCAGAAAAACCTCATCGGTAAAAAATAAGCGTAAAGCATTCGCATTGTTGGTAAGCTGGTTTTCCATTCGTATTTTTGCCGGATAATAATTTCTGTTAAAATTAGTTAAATATCTTATAATAGCGACGCTAATTGTTACTTTTATCCCTTAAAATTTATAGACTGCTCTACGTGAGAAAAGCTTTTTGCCTATTTGTTTTTAGCTTTATTTATAGCATTTCGTTTGCACAAAACGTGGCTGTAGTTAACGGCAAACCAATAAGTACCAAAGAGTTTACCTGGGCATACAAAAAAAGCCACAACGGAAATATCAGTATTTCGTACGATACTTTGCAGGCCTATTTAAACCTTTATATAAATTTTAAACTGAAGGTTTTAGATGCCCGCGAAATGGGGCTGGATAAAACCCCTGGCTACCAGGAAGAGATCAAAAATTATGAAGAAGCCCTAACTACCCATAAAAAACCGGGTACCAGCAGCAAGGACCATGATTTTTTATTGAACGAATACCGCGAAGGTGTTTTGATGTTTAATGTTTCTGAGCAAAAAATCTGGAACAAGGCACAGGAAGATGAGCAGGCAATAAACGAGTTTTACAGTAAAAACAAACAAAATTACAATAAACCACTGAGCGAGGTTAGAGGCGATGTAATTGCCGACTACCAGCAAAGTCTGGAAGAAAAATGGCTGAATGGCCTTAAACAAAAATACCAGACTAAAATTAACGAAAGTGAGCTAAAAAAGCTGGCCAAGCTATAATAAAACCGGTTTTTTAGTAACCAATAAGTATTAAATTTGCAAAATATAAACAATAGAATGAAAAAAGTTTTTTTAGTAGCAACCGCTTTAATGGGCCTGTTTCTAAACAGTTATGCACAAAAGCACACGGTAGATAAAGTTGCTGCTGTTGTAGGAGGTAATATTATCCTGCTATCAGATTTAAATCAACAATACACCCAATACCTTTACCAGGGAAATCCTCCCAATGAAGCCATTAAATGTAAAATTTTGCAACAAACCCTAACCCAAAAGCTACTGAAACAACAAGCCGAAATCGATTCGGTAATGGTTGAAGATGGTGCTGTTGATGATGAGGTAAACAAGCGTATGCGTTACAGCATGCAACGTGCCGGGGGACAAGAGCGTTTAGAGCAGTTTTTGAACAAATCGGTACTTCAGTACAAAGATGAGATCCGTCCGTCGGTGAAAGACGAGCTGATTGCACAAAAAATGCAACAAAAAATTACCGAGAACATTAACGTTACCCCAATGGAGGTTGAAAAATACTTCAAATCGCTGGGCGATAGCATTCCTGAATTTAACACTGAAGTTGAAGTTGGTGAGGTGGTGTTAAACCCACAGTTAACCCGCGCCGAAAAACAAAAGTTCCGTGATAAAATTGAAGCGTTAAGGTTAAGGGTTAAGAGTGGCGAGGATATGGGCGTATTGGCTAAAACCTATTCAGAAGATCCGGGTTCGGCCTCTGATGGTGGTGATTATGGCTTTATCGACAGAAACACCATGGTAAAAGAGTTTACCGCCTGGGCGTTTAAACTAAAAGCTGGCGAAATTTCACCTGTATTCGAAACTGAATATGGTTTCCACTTTTTACAGGTATTAGAACGCAGAGGTGAGCAGGTACACGTTAGGCACATCTTAATTATGCCTAAAACCACACCAGAAAGTTTAACCCGTTTAAAATTACATGCCGATAGTATCTACAACAACATCATTGGCAAAAAACTAAGTTTTGCCGCTGCTGCAAACCTTTACTCAGATAACAAAGAAACCAAATATAATGGTGGTATGATGCTTAATGCAGAAAATGTTCAGGCAAGAAGCACCTTAATTCCGGTTGATAAATTAGATCCGGCGGTATTTTTAGTAATCGATTCAATGAAAGTTGGCGGTATTTCTAAGCCTGATTTGTTTACTGCACCTGATGGAAAACAAGGTTACCGTATCTTATACCTGAAAGCTAAAATACCACCACACAAAGCCAACATGGTACAGGATTTCTCGAAAATCAGAGATGCTGCACAAAGTGATAAAATTAATCGTACTTTAAGCGAATGGTTTGAGAAACGTCGCGAAAGTACTTACATTAAAATAGACGACGAATTCAATACCTGCGATGAATTAAAAATCTGGACTAAAACCACAGCCGCAAAATAACACCAATGCAGTACAAGAACGAAGTAGAAGCTGTTGATGCGCTTCATCAATCTTTCAATAACATTAAAGCCGAAATAAGCAAAGTAGTTGTTGGACAGGATGACATCATAAAATCTGTTTTAATCGCCATTTTTAGCAACGGGCACTGCCTATTGGTTGGTGTACCCGGATTAGCCAAAACTTTACTCGTTCAAACTGTAGCGTCGGTATTAGACCTCGGTTTTAACCGCATCCAGTTTACCCCCGATTTAATGCCAAGCGACATTATTGGCGCAGAGATTTTAGGCGAAGACAGGCACTTTAAATTTATAAAAGGGCCTGTCTTTTCTAATATTATCCTGGCCGATGAAATTAACCGTACACCGCCAAAAACGCAGGCCGCTCTATTAGAAGCGATGCAGGAAAAATCGGTTACCGCAGCAGGCCAAACCCATAGCTTACCCAAACCGTTTTTCGTTTTGGCTACGCAAAACCCCATTGAACAGGAAGGAACTTATCCCCTTCCCGAAGCGCAGTTAGACCGTTTCATGTTCAATATCCAGTTAAACTATCCTGCTTTTGCAGATGAGTTAAACATTGTAAAAAATACCACCAGCAACAAAACCGTACAGTTGCAAAAAATCATCCATGCCGATGATATCCAGTATTTCCAAAAATTAATCCGCGATATTCCGGTTACTGATAATGTTTTAGAATATGCTGTTAAACTGGCAGCTAAAACACGTCCGAATACCGAATTTGCAACCGAAGCAGTAAATAAATACATCAGCTGGGGTGCTGGCCCACGGGCTTCGCAGTTTCTGGTATTAGGTGCCAAATGCCATGCCGCAGTAACAGGTAAATACTCGCCCGACATTGAAGACGTTAAAGCTGTTGCCGAACCCATTCTTCGCCACCGCATCGTACGTAATTATCGCGCAGAAGCTGAAGGCTTATCGATCGAAAAAATCATTAAAGATTTGTTGTAATCCTTCTTCCGGAAGTTTTAATTTAATTCTTGCCTACAATTTCGACGACTAAAAATGTACTGTTATATTGTGTAATAAAAAGTTATGCTTAAAACAACTTTTATCGACCTGATAAGCAAGTATACCAACGATGATCGCTTAATAACTGAGTTATGGGCGGAGATTGAGCAGAAATATACAGCTAAGCAAAGACATTACCATACCGTCACTCACCTTCAAAGCTTATTAAAACAACTTATTGAAATAAAAGATAAAATCGCGAATTGGGCCCCCATCTTATTTACCATGTATTATCACGACATTATTTATGATGCGCAAAAAGGCGATAACGAAGAAAAAAGTGCAGAACTTGCTGAGATAAGGATGAAACAGCTTTCAGTCCCTGATCAGTTCGTTATAATCTGTAAGAGCCAAATATTAGCAACAAAAAACCATCTCAGTGACCGTGATAGTGATACAAATTATTTTACTGATGCAGATCTCTCTATTTTAGGCCAGGCTTTGGAAGATTACACAATTTATTATCAAAATATAAGAAAAGAATACGCCGTCTACCCAGACCTGATTTATAAATCTGGACGCGAAAAAGTTTTACAGCACTTCCTGATGATGGAACGAACCTACAAAACAGATTATTTCTACCATAAATTTGAACACCAGGCCAAAAAGAACCTTCAATTTGAATTGGAGCACCTTTAATTTTTGCACCCTAAAACCCAATGCTTAAACTCCTATGGCTGAGAAAACAACTGAAACTTTTTGTCCTACGGGCCGCGCAGCCTGGCGCGAATGGTTGTTGAAAAACCATGACACCAAACAATCGGTTTGGCTGGTTTGCTATAAGACCAAAGCCAACAAACCAACCCTATCCTGGAGTGATGCTGTAGAAGAAGCGCTTTGCTTTGGCTGGATTGACAGCATTAGAAAAACAATTGACGAAGAAAGTTTTACGCAATTTTTTAGCAGGCGAAAACCAAATAGTGGTTGGTCGAAAATTAACAAGGCCAAGGTTGAGCAGTTAACTGCTGCAGGCTTAATGACGCAGGCCGGGCTCGAATGTATCAATCGTGCAAAAGAAAACGGCTCATGGACCATTTTAGATGAAGTGGAAGAACTCGTTATACCTGCCGATTTAGCAACAGCGCTGGAAGGTACAGCAGGCTCAAAAACGTTTTTTATGGGCTTAAGTAAATCGGTACGTAAGGCCATGCTACAATGGATTACTTTTGCCAAACGACCCGAAACCAGGCAAAAAAGAATTGCAGAACTGGTTGAACTGGCCAGCCAAAATAAAAAACCTAAGCAGTTTTAGTTTAACTGCTAGCTTACGGTTAGTCCGGATTTGTAATCCCGATTGTTTAATAAACATTTCTTAATTTATTTAAGTGGGTTAAAAATTATAGGCCAGGTCTGGATTGCAAATCCAGACCAACTTGAACTGCAAATCCAGACCAACACATTTTCGGTACGAATTGAAAGTAGTTGCAAACAATTATATTTGTGATAACGATGCCTGACCAAAAACTTACCGGTGCAAAAGCTGTCCTTTTAGCTGAATATAAAAAAGCAATAGATGAACTGATTATAGTGATAGGTCCTGTCACTAATGAGCAGTTGCTAAAAACCATCGAACCGAAAAGCACTAACCCCGATTGTATTTCGATCCAAAGCATTTTAACCCATGTAACTGGTGCCATTTTTAGTTATGCGGTCTACATCGAAAATGCTATTGGCCTTAAAACAGAAAGGCCCGAAAGGTTATCGTTTAACACAATTAGCCCCTACATATCCAGACTGAATGAAGCTTTTGCCTACAATGAAGCACTTTTCGCAGGGCAACCGGATATTGTTTTAGAAGAATTTAACGCTGATAAGAAAATACACACGCGATGGGGCCAGGAATACGACGTTGAACAAATATTGGAGCATGCGATTGTTCATATATTAAGGCATAGGCGACAAATTGAAAACGCTTTGGTTAACCTTTAAACCTGAATAAATTGAGCGCACTAACCAATTTTTATAACCGTTTTGCCTTTTTCTATCCATTGGTAGATATTTTTCTTAAACCGCAAAAGAAAAGGTTTTTCCAAGAAATTAACCAGTTAGCCCACGGAAAGCTGCTCGAAATTGGTGTAGGTAACGGCTCACATTTTCACCTTTACCAAAAACATCAGGTTACCGGAATAGAAATTTCTTCGGCTATGCTCAACACAGCTAAAAAGCATGCGGCCGGCAATATTGAACTTTTCCAAATGAATGGCGAAGAGCTGGCCTTTGAAGCAGAAACCTTTGATTATGTAGTATTGTCGCATGTAATTGCTGTAGCCCAGAACCCCGAAAAACTTATATTGCAATGCCATAAAGTATTAAAGCCAGGGGGAAAATTGCTGATATTAAACCATTTTACTACCAATAACTGGTTAAAATATGTTGATCGGGCTTTTAACTTATGTGCTGGCTTATTTCAATTGAAATCTTTATTTTACATCCATAATATTAAGGCTATCGAACGGTTTAAACCCGAAAAAGAAATTGCCTTAAAACCATTGGCTTATTTTAAAATCTTAATGCTCGTCAAATCTTGAAAAAACACTATTGGTATATTGTCCCGGCGTTAGTAATCAGTTTATTTATCTACCTCTTTTACCGGACAGATAAAACATTGATTAACCAGATTTTCATTCAGCTGAGCTCACTAAAAACTTACGAAGACTTAAAATATAGCATCACCAGTAGTTTACCATTAAACAAATACATTATTTATTCCTTACCCGAGGGGCTTTGGGTGTTCTGCATTACCCTAACCTCAAAAGGCTTCCACATTAATTTTTTTAAGCGGCAAATCGACTGTGTTTTAATTCCGCCTGTATTCGCTGTAGGGCTCGAATTATTTCAACTGTTTCACATTACGAATGGTCATTTCGATATATTGGATATTACGGTCTCGTTGCTCTTCTGGTTTTTTGCTTTAAAAATAACCCATACAAAAGCCTGCCTGGAAAACGTATTTAATGCTTTCAATTTCAATAATGTGATGTGTTTACTCAGCTATTGCATTGTTTATTTAGCGCACGTAAACCACTAAAATTTTCTTTAAATATTTGCAATTAGCTGGAAATAAATATATTTGCATCAAATTTCACAGCAATGCTACGTCAAATACATATCCAACAAAGAAACTTTAGCCAGTCTTGTGGCTTAAAGGGTTGGGGTATTGAGGTAAACTTCCTTTCCAATCCTTAAGGTTTAAGGGACTACCCCTTAACTACATTTAACAAATCTTTTTAATTACCCTTTGTTAAGCCCTAAGCGCTTATCAAAATTATTTATATCCGTTATGGACATTTATACTACTGCAGATGAAAAATATCTGCAGGCTATTGAAGAATTGAACTGGGGCGAGCTGCCCAAAGCACTTCAGTATTTTACCGAACTTATTGCTTTTGACCCGGATTACGCCAGGAGCTATTTTCAGCTTGGAAATTTATACCACTACCGTTTTAAAGATTATAAAACTGCGGGGTATTATTACAAGCGCTGTATCGAACTGGATGCCGATTTTCCGGAAGTTTATGAACCTTATTTAAAGCTGGTAATTACCTTGAAAATGCATAAGCTGGCTAAGCAGATTGCAGATAAAGCTTTAACGGTTGCCGGTGTTTGCGAAGCCCATATTTACGAAAATTTAGGTCTGCATGCCGAGCAGCAGCAAAATTTTGCCGGTGCAGCCAATTATTTTAAAAAAGCTGAACTGTTTAATGCAGTGCAGGATAAACACAGTGTTTTACAGGAGCATCAGGATCGGATTAAAAGCAAACTGAACAGCACTAAGGCGATGATTTATGATTTACAGGGGTAAAGGCCTGCCTTTATCCTTTTCGCCATACAAATCAGTAGTTTAATCTTTTTATTTTAATTTTGTTATTATCTTTACCGCACATTACAAAGCATAAATTTTTAAAATCAAAATATTTCGATATGTCAGCTCACGATTCACACGCACCAGTTCAGCAAACTAAAGGCATTTGGGCATTACCATTAACTGCCTGGATTATTGTTTTAATCTTGCTTGTGGCTTTCACAAGACCAATTTTCCACCATGCAGAAGAAGGTACTTCGCACGAAAAAACTGAAGTGCATCACTCAGAAGCTGCTGAATCGCACCACTAGGCATTTCCAGTAGATAAACAAAAAAAGCGCTGTAACCAGCGCTTTTTTTGTTTATCAGACTATTCTGTTTCGGTCGGTGAGGATACCAACCGATAGGATTAGAAATATGAATCAGCTCCTATTTATCCAGCTGGCCCATAATGTTCGGGTAATCGGTTATAATGCCATCTACCCCTAAATCTTTAAAGTATTTCACATCCTTAATCGTATTCACCGTCCATGGTATAATTTTGACCCCCATGGCATGGCAACGATCTACCAGTCCCTTACCTACCAATATCGAATATGGACTGTAAATAGTCGGTTTAAAGCCTAATTTTTCAATGTACGACTCAAAAGGTTCTTTCTCATCAATCAACAGCGAGGTTTGCACCTTCGGATATTTCTCGTGCAGGTATTGCAGCGTACGCATATCAAACGACTCGATAATTACCCTTTTGGCGAGTTTTTTAGCATTTATAATCTCCATAATCAAATCCACAAATTCAGCAGGTTCGGGATGGAATTCGTTATCGCCGTTTTTAATGGTTTTGGTTTCAATACTGTAAACTGGTTTGGCCAGTTTATGCTCCTTAACATAAGCCTCAACTGCATCAATGGTTTCAGTAAGTAGTGGTTTATACGCTTTAAATTTCATTTGACCCGGAAAACGGTCGTGCACCTTACTGCCTACATCAAACTTTTTTACCTCTTCATAATCCATTTTATAAATGTTAAACTTCTTCTGGTCTTTCAGGCTAATGGGTTTTCCGTTTGGCTGTAAAGAAATCTCGTTGTTAAAATAAGGCTCCTGCGAAAGCACTACCAGCTTATCTTTCGAAATCACAGCATCCATTTCTAAAGTAGTAACACCTAAATCGAGCGCTTTCAACATCCCTTCTATGGTATTTTCGGGCATAATTCCCCTTGCGCCAGCTTTACCCTGCACATCAAACTTTTGTTTCTGTGCCGAAACATTAAAACACAACAAAGCAAGAGCGGAGAATAAAAGTATTTTTTTATGCATGAATTTTAAACGTAAAATGAACAATTTTATTTGTGGTATTTTTCTTTTTGGAACGCAAATATTGTGCTTGTTTTACCCAACCTCAGACAAATAGCTATCGGGGTGGGACTAAAACCACACCCAAACTACAGATAAGTACAAGTTCCGACATAAAAAAAGGGCTTCTTTTTACGGAGAGCCCTCTTTCAATTCACATTTTGCTATTTATCTTTCGGCAGGTACAAAAGCCTGTACAATTAAGTTCCAGCTTGCATCTGTAGCTTTTTCGTAAACAAAAACATAGTTAAAGCTTTCTCTTAGGTCTGCTTTATAATCAATGGTAGCTACCCCGTAAGTATAGGCTAAATCACTACCAATTGCTTTATCTACACCAGTTGTTTTTAAACTAATTTTGCTCACCATACTATTATAGAAGGCAACAATTTTACCTTTTCCTTCAATGGCTTCATTACCCGGGAAAAGTAAACGTGCATCGTTAGTTAAAAAGCCACCAAATGCAGCAATACCATGCGTTTTTAATAAGGTATTTAAAGTTTTCTCGGTAGTTAAAATAATTTCTTTGCCGGCCTTTACTTCTTTTTCATTTAAGAATTTTGGAGCTACGTGATCTTTTGGTTCAACAAACTGTGGTGTAATTTTAGTCAAAGGTTTGTTGCTTTCTGTACCTAAATCAATCGCGAGTTTCCACTTGCCGTTTTCTGATTTCCAGATAGACAGGTATTGACCGTATTTTTTATCTGTTGCACCAATTTCATACGGACCTGTAGAGAAACCTAAATCACCGCTGCGCGATACTTTGGCCAAATTTGGAGTCCACGAAATTTCGTTTTCACTGTTTGCTTTATTGGTATAAAAAGTTTTGGCATTAACGGGGTTTGGTCTGAATACCAAAGCACTGCCCAGCGAGTACTCAAGAAAGGCATCTTTATCTCCGTTTTTTGCCACTGCTTTGGCAAAATCTTTCTCAGCACTTACTAAAGATTTGGTCGTTCCATCACTTTTTTGGGCGAATGTGCTCAGTGCTAAAAGTGAAGCTATGGCAGTTGAAAATATCTGTTTCATTATCAGTTTAAAAATATAGTTTGGCGAATATAAAATTTTCTTTAGGGTATGGTTTTAAAAGTAATCAACAATTTCACATTATTGACTTATTTTTCCCTGTAAATGGTTTCCAAAACGGTTTGACCGGTAGCTTTCAAAGTATTTTTATCAATATTGGCTAAGTTATCCAGTTGGGTGTGCCAGTTGATGTAAAAGCCACTGTTATCATTGTAATGGATAATATCGATAGATGGTACGCCAGCTTTGTTCATCCAGAAATGATCGTCGACCAGTTTACCACTTGGAATTTTGGTGAAATACGAAGCATAGCCAATCTCGTTGCCAATATCCCACACTTTATTGGCTACATCCGGTGCTGCCTGGCGCGAGATCTCATCTTGTGTAAACTGTGCATTTCCCCCGCCTACCATATCGAGGTTAATGCCATAAAGCGCTTTATAACCAGAGGCTACAGCCTGGTTGGCCCAATATTGCGAGCCCAGACACCAGGTAGTTTCATCAGGCGTTTCATCATTGGCTTTGCCGTAATCTTCTAAATCCCACAATACGAAATCGACACCTACGTTAGGCTGTTTTTGCTGGATCTGACGTGCCATTTCTAAAATCACGGCAACCCCGCTGGCGCCATCGTTTGCTGCATCAAAGGCTTTGGTATGGTTGGCGGGATCGGTATCCTGATCTGAAAAAGGACGGGCATCCCAGTGGGCTGTAATTAAAACCCGGTTCTTTTGTGTTGGATTAAAAGCTGCTACAATGTTCTTCAGCTGAAAGCTTTTACCATCATAGGTGGTTGTTTTTTCGCCTTCTATCTTCACATCTGCACCAAACGACTTTAATTTGGCCACCAGATAATCGGCACATTTTTGGTGAGCCGTTGTACCCGGAATACGCGAGCCAAAATCTACCTGCGCTTTGGTATAGGCATAGGCACTGTCAGCATTAAATTCAGGCGACATCAGGGTTATTTTTTCTTCACTCTGACTGGTATCAGCTTGCTTATTTCTACAAGCCTGTACGCCCATCAGGGCAATAATAGGCAGGATAAATATTTTTTTATTCATGATCAATTTAACGGAAAACAGATTCAATTGGTCTAAAATAGAGTTTATTTTATGAAACAATATAATCAACGATTGCTTTGGAGTGGATTTTAGTGGTATCAAATACTGGGATATTAAAATCATCCTGGCTAATTAGCATCGGAATTTCGGTACAGCCCAAAATAATACCTTCGGCACCCGCTGCAACCAATTCATTAACAATCTCTACATACCGTGCTTTGGTGTGCGGTAAAATCAGGCCTCTGCCCAGTTCTTCTTTTAGTGTATGCTGGATATAATTTCGGGTATCCTGATGCTCTGGAATTAAAACCTCCAATCCGTTAGCCTGGAGTTTTTTGATATAGAAATCTTTCTCCATGGTAAATATAGTGCCTAAAAGGCCAATTTTTATAATCCCGGCATTATTTACAGCCTTAGCTGTTTCAGTACCGATGTGAATAATGGGCACAGCGATACGACTTTCAATTTCATCGGCAAATAAATGGGCTGTATTTGCACATAACACAATGGCTTCTACCCCACTGCTTTTTAAACTTTGGCAGGCATTTAAAAGCAATTCAAATGATCCTTCCCAGGTTTTATCCTGTACATCGCCAAAATTAAGGGAGTAAATTAAACACTCGGCAAAATTTAATCCACCGAGGCATTCATTTACTCCCTCATTTATAAATTTATAATAATCGATGGTCGATACCCAACTTATTCCGCCTACCAAACCAATCTTTTTCATTATAAAAAGTTATTTAGCCTTAAGCCTTACTCCATGTAGTTCCTTCTTTACCGTCTTTAAGCTGAATACCCAACTCCTGCAAGCCAATGCGGATACGATCGGAAGTGGCGTAATCTTTATTCGCTTTAGCTTCGGTTCTTAAATCAATTACCATTTCTAAAACGCCATTTAAGTCGTTACTTCCGGCATCTTCATCTTTTAAGCCTAAAATATCGAACACGAAATCGTGTACCAACTGTTTTAATTTAGCTAAAGCTTCTTCCGAAATTTTTCCTTTACCGTCGTAAACGGTATTAATCATCCGAACAGCTTCGAACAATTCAGCAATTAAAATCGGACTGTTAAAATCATCGTCCATTGCGTGGATGCATTTCTCTTTCAGCGCATCGATATCAAAATCGTTTTGTTCTGATACGGGTAGTTTATCTAAAAGGCCAACCGCCGTCATTAAACGCCTGAATCCTTTCTCCGAAGCATCCAAAGCATCGTTAGAAAAATCTAAAGTACTGCGGTAATGTGCCTGCAACATAAAGAACTTAACCGTCATTGGGCTATAACCCTTTTTTAACAGCGGGTGTGCACCGGTAAATAATTCTAAAGGCAAGAAGCCGTTACCAGCCGATTTCGACATACGTGTACCATTAACGGTAAGCATATTGGTATGCATCCAGTAACGCGCAGGTTGTTTATGGCTGCATGCTTCAGATTGAGCAATTTCGTTGGTATGGTGTGTTGCGGCTAAATCCATTCCACCACCGTGAATATCAAACTCTGAACCTAAATATTTAGCACTCATGGCCGAACATTCGATATGCCAGCCAGGAAAACCCTTGCCCCATGGCGATTGCCATTGCATTAAGGTTTCTGGCTTTGCTTTAATCCAGAGTGCAAAATCCAACCTGCCACGTTTCTCATCCTGTCCACCCAGTTCGCGGGTATTGTTCAGCATATCTTCGAGGTTGCGGTTGGTTAATATGGTATAATTATATTCTTTGCTGTATTTTTCTACGTCAAAATATACGTTACCATCAATTTCATAACCATAACCATTGGCAATAATCACTTTAATCATTTCGATTTGCTCAATGATATGTCCGGTAGCCGTTGGTTCGATACTTGGAGGCAAGGTGTTGAACATGCGTAGCACATCGTGGAAACCCAAAGTGTATTTCTGTACAATTTCCATCGGTTCCAATTGCTCCAGCTTGGCACGCTTTGCAAATTTATCGTCGCCCTCATCCCTGTCGCCCTCTAAGTGACCTGCATCGGTAATATTACGCACATAGCGCACCTTATAGCCGGCATATTTAAGATACCTGAAAATTAAATCGAAGGAAATAAAGGTGCGGCAATTGCCTAAATGCACATCGCTATAAACTGTAGGACCACAAACATACATCCCAACATTGGGTGCATTTAAGGGTTGAAAAACTTCTTTTTTGCGCGAAAGCGTGTTGTAAAGCTGTAAGCCAGTATTCATATTGCAAATGTAAGATTTAGTTAGAAAGTTGAAACCTTTAAAGTTGCAATGTTTAGCTTATGATTTTTATATAACATTTACAGACAGCATTTAGCATTAATCCAGCTTGGGAACACATCCATTTTTCTCATTTTGAAAAGGTGCAGTACTGCTTATCGGGTAAAACAGTTCCTCTTTCCGCTGTAGTCCCGATAGAAACCTGTGAAACAAGCAAACACACCATAAAAAGCAAAAACAGTGCCTACAATCGGGAGCTGCCGCTTCAATATGGCTTAGGTGGCAAATTACGGCACTTTTGGGAGGCCTAAACCAGCGCCGAATCGCTAAGCGCCGGTTAACGAGTTGAAACAATTAACCAGTTAAACGCCTCTACTATTTATTACAACGCTCAAACATTTCGGCATTGCAACAATTCAATCCTATTCGTTAACTTTGTGGCATGATTGATTTACCGGTAGTACCTGCTGTAACTGAAGTTAAACGTAAACCAGATTGGTTACGTGTTAAATTACCTGTTGGTAAAGAATACGCACAAGTTCGGAGTTTAGTGGATACCCATAAGCTTCACACCATTTGCGAAAGCGGCAATTGCCCTAATATGGGCGAATGCTGGGGTGCAGGTACGGCAACCTTTATGATTTTAGGAAATATCTGCACACGTAGCTGCTCTTTTTGCGCAGTTGCAACAGGCCGCCCTCTGGCTGTTGATGTAGACGAACCAAACCGTGTAGCCAATTCAGTAAAATTAATGGGTGTTAAACATTGCGTAATTACTTCGGTTGACCGCGATGATTTAAAAGATGGCGGATCGATTATCTGGGCCGAAACTTTACAAGCTATCCGCAGGGAAAGCCCAATTACTACACTCGAAACCCTGATTCCAGATTTTAAAGGTCAGTGGGATAATTTATACCGCGTTTTAGAAGAACGCCCGGAAGTAGTATCGCACAACATGGAAACGGTCAAACGCCTGACCAGACAAGTACGTATTCAAGCTAAATACGACAGAAGTTTAGAAGCCCTGAAAAGAATTTCGGAATTTGGTTTAAGAACCAAAACCGGTATTATGCTGGGCTTAGGCGAAACTGAAGAAGATATTTTCGAAGCTATGGACGACCTGGTTGCCAACGGCGTGCATATTTTAACTTTGGGCCAGTATTTACAACCAACACGTAACCACCACCCTGTGGTAGACTGGATACACCCCGATACTTTTGCCATGTACAAAGAAGTTGGCTTGGCCAAAGGCTTAAAATATGTAGAAAGCGGACCATTGGTACGCTCATCTTACCATGCAGAAAAACATCTTTTCCCGATTGATGGGATAGTATAAATTCGGTATTCACCTGGTTTTTAAAAATGTTTTATAAGGTATTCCTACACGGAATGCGTTTATAAAACATTTTTTTGCTTTTAGTGTTCTGTATTGTAACTTAGTAATCAATAGTGACTGCATTTAAAAAATTAACCCTAACCGAGCCAGAACTTGTTCAAGCACTGCAATCGAAAGATCCCGCGGTACTAAAAACGCTGTACAGCATGTATTCTTCGGCTATTTACGGTGTAATTTCGCGCATTATTACCCATACCGAACTTGCTGAAGACGTTTTACAGGAAACTTTTGTAAAAATCTGGCAGTCTGCAGAACACTACGACAATACCAAAGGACGTTTGTTTACCTGGATGATGAATATTGCCCGTAACTTATCGATCGACAAACTCCGTTCTAAAGATTTTAAGAATTCACTCAAAAACCAAGATATAGAAAATAACGTAAGTTTCGTTGATGAACAAAACAAGGTTACATTTAACCCCGATACGCTTGGGGTTAAGCAACTTGTAGACGGCCTTAAACCCGATCTTCAGGCTGTTCTCGATTTAGTTTATTATAAAGGCTTTACGCATGTAGAAGCCGCAGAAAAGTTAGATCTGCCATTGGGTACGGTAAAAACGCGTATACGACTGGCTATTATAGAATTGAGAAGGAATTTTAATTGAGCGTGGAAAATTTAAAGGCATATATAGAATCTGGAGTACTTGAGCTGTACGTTTTAGGTGATTTATCACCCGAAGAAGCGTTGCAGGTGGAGGAAATAGCAGCTCAGCACCCTGAGGTGAAAGCTGAAATAGCGGCTATTGAGCAGGCTATTGAGCAATATGCTGTGCAAAATGCGGTAGAACCATCGGTAGATGTAGAAATAAGACTATTTGAAAAACTGGGATTGAACGAGGTGGAGGAGAACATTCAACCAGAGCCTATTTACACTGAAGAACCCAAAATTATACGTTTGGATGAAAGTGATGGTAAAGTGAGAAATTTACGTTATGCACTGGTTGCTTGTGTTGCTTTATTGATTATCAGCACTGCCGCCTTGTTTATCACATACAACAAGCTTACCGATGCACATGATCAGATTGCCAGTTTAAACCTGGATAAACAAAAGTTTGCTGGTGTAGTAAGCAAACTGGAATTCGAAAACCAGGGCTTGAACAATATGGCCGCAATGGCCGATAGCAAAGAATGGACAACCATTAATATGGAGGGCCAGCCATTTAGTCCTACTGCTAAAATGAAAGTGTATTGGAACAAAAAAGATAAAAGTGTATTGATTAACTATGTGGCCATGGATTTACCTAAAACCGATAAGGAGCACGAATATCAGTTATGGGCCATGGTAAATGGTAAACCGGTAAGTTTAGGCGTATTTGGCAAAAGCGATTCTACTTCGAGCGAAGCACTGGTTAAAATGCCGGCCATACAGGAAGCACAAGCTTTCGCGGTAACCATAGAACCTATGGGCGGAAGTATTAACCCTACCATGGATAAGCTGAGCGTAATGGGAGGTGTGTAGATAGAAAAGATGAACGGATATATTAAATCCCGGCCTTGAAAAATGCCGGGATTTTTTGTTTTCATTTTCTTCTGATCGTCATTGCGAGAAGGCTGTTTTCAGCCGACGAAACAATCTTAAACTATAAATTATAGCGCTTGTTGTAGGATTGCTTTGTCGTTCCTCCTCGCAATGACGAAACTTTTTATTGAAGTCTGTCAATGATAATGGATTTAGAAAATCCTGCTTTGTGTTGCCACCAACCAAAAGACAACTAACTTAAGATTTTGCTGCGTACTTTACCTCTTCGTAAGGCTGTACCAATACCCATCCTTCGCCAAAAAACTCCAGCTGGAAAGATTCGCCACTTCCCCTGCCAATAAAAGAACCAAAGGTTAAATTTGTTTTAATGTTTGGACTAAGGTTTTCAGACCAGGCCACTGTAGCATTCGGATCGGTATAAACCGGCTGGTTACCTGTAACCCGCAATAAAATGGGCTCACCATGAGTGGTAATGGCAATGTAACCACTACCCGATAGCTTCACCTGAAATAAACCTCCGCTCATCATACCAGCAATGCTTTTCAGCATTTTAATTTCATTGTTGATGCTTTCTTCTAAAGCCAGTACATCGTTACCATTCACAAAAACGGCTTCGTTCTGGAGTTTAATAATTTTTACTTTCTTGCCTTCATCGGCTAGGTAGAGTTTACCTGTTCCGGCGGCATGCATTAGCGAGGTGCCTTCGCCAGATATGGCTTTTTTTAACAAGCCACCTAAGCCTTTGCTTAACAAGCCTTCTCTTTTAAAGTCGATATTGCCAATGTAAGCAACCATTGAACCGGCTTTGGCCAAAATCTTTTGGTTTTTTAAGTTCACCTCCAGCATGGCAGGTTTTTCCAATTCAAAAAAATCGTTTTCATGTGGATTTTCTGCCGATTCCTGAATGAGCTCATTCAGTGTGTACTCCTTTTGTGCCATAATAATTTAAGTTTTCCGTAAGTTTAAGCTCTCTGTTATTTAAAATTTTCCTTTAAACTATACATTTACGGGCAGGAAGTACGAAGTTTAAGCTGGCTTTTTTTCCACAACCGCAGCAAGCCAGTTAAACAAACTATTTGGATATAAGCACTTTAATTTCCTTCGCCATGTTTTGCGCAAGCTGCGATGCGGTAACTACAAATTGTTCTTTTGCCAAATCATCGCCTGTTTGGCCATGAATAAAGCAGCCTGCGATAGCCGCATCAGCTGCTGTATATTTTTGTGCTACCAGGCCAGAAATAATCCCTGTTAAAACGTCGCCCATACCACCTTGTGCCATGGCTGGGTTTCCGGTTGGGTTAATATGAACTTTACCAGAGGGCAGACAAACAAAGGTGTATTGGTTTTTAAGTATAATTACAATTTGCAGCTGCCGGGCTTGTTCTCTTGCCGTTTGTACTCGGTCCCACCAGGTATTGTGCTCGCCAAATAAACGGTCGAATTCTTTAACATGCGGGGTAAGGATCGAGTTTTTGGCTAGTTTTTTAATCAGATCTGGTCTTTCTGCCAAAATATTCAAGGCATCGGCATCTATTATCAGTTCGCGATTGGCCGTTATCAGACTTTCTAACAGCCTTTCATTTTCAGCATCCACGTCTAAACCCGGGCCAATAGCAATGGCCTGGTATTTTGCCGGATGCTCAATACGCATGTATTCTACCCTGGGCAAGGCCATAACCTCTGGCAGGATGGTATTGAGTGCAGTTAGTCCGCTTTCGGGTACACAGGCCGTAGTTAAACCTGCCCCGCTATGCAAACAAGCCATCGATGACAGTAAGGCTGCTCCCATGGTATTGGTATTGCCTGCAATAATGAGTGCGTGCCCATAAGTGCCTTTATGACTAAAGAGTTTGCGCTTTTTAATTATTTTTTGAATGTCTTTCTCTTCGGTGAGGTAAAATTCGGTATCCTGCTGCCTGATAAAATCTTCATCCAGCTCAATGTCTGCTACCTCATACTTTTCAGTCGCTAGGGCCGATTCGGGGAAGAAAAAATTTATTTTTGGCCGTTGAAAACAGATGGTTTTATAGGCCTTTATCCCGTTATAATTATCTGTTAATCTGCCTTCTGCAAAAAAACCAGTGGGCACATCAACTGCATATACCTTTTTATTTAGTTTATTGACGGCATGCGCCAGCTCAGCATAATCGCCGCTTAAAGGCTTATTTAAGCCCGAACCTAAAATGGCATCTATAATTAAATCGGGCTTAATGTGCTTTAAATCACCGGGCTGGTTAATGATGGCTTTTTTACAACGCGATTCATCCAGTCTTTGCAGGTTAATTGCAAAATCATCAGTTTGTTTCGCACTAAAATTTACGATATAAACTTTAACGTTATCGTACCCATTAACCAAAAGCAAGTGTGCAATAGCCAAACCATCGCCCCCGTTATTGCCTTTCCCACAAAAAATTGCGATGCTCTTGCTGGCATCAAATTCATCCCTGATAAAACATTGTACAAATGCACGCGCAGCTTTTTCCATCAAATCGATGGATGCAATGGGCTTATTGGCAATAGTAAACTGATCGGCGTGGCGCATTTGCGCAGAAGTAAGCAATGTTAGCATATTACTAATATAATATTTTTAGCTAAAAATTGCTATTGTTCGCCTTGACGGCCGATTTGGCCGAAAAGTATTTCGCCCACACTAAACTTATATTTCTATTTTTATACCTTTTATAATGCTTTAGCGTTTTCTAATGAATTAAATTAAATCTCAAAACAATGAATCAAAAACCATCGAATGCATTCGTGGCGGCCGCCTGGATTGCATTAGGTATCGGAATGATCGGCTTTATTGTGGGCCTGTGGCGTTCTGATATGCTCCTAAACGAAAAAGGATATTATTTTACCGTATTGATGTTTGGCCTTTTTGCCGTAATTTCTTTACAAAAAGCTGTTCGCGATAAACTGGAAGGCATTCCCGTTACAGAAATTTATTATGGGTTAAGCTGGTTTTCTACCTTGTTAACCATCACCCTCCTGGTAATCGGTTTGTGGAATGCAACACTTTTACCAAGCGAAAAAGGTTTTTATGCCTTTGCCTTTCTCCTCTCGCTATTTGGTGCCATAACGGTGCAGAAAAATACGAGGGATAGTCAGATTGTAAATAAAAACCGGGATTCGGAGTAATTTTAAGGCCGGTAGCTTAAATGGCTACCGGCTTATTGTTTTCTGTTAAACAGGCTACTTCAAGGGCAGCCTGAAAATCGAGCAAATTCTTCTTAGCCTTAAAATTTGTATCGTTAATGATCTTTGCAAATAAGTTCAGCGTGCCAAAAAGTTCATCAACCTGATCGTCAAAATAGCTGCCGCCTGCAAAATATATATGATTCGCTGCGATAAATTTTTCTATTTGCGCTCTATCTTCAACGGTTATTTGTTCGGCATAAAAGGTGTTCGCTAACAACAAACCAAGCTGCTCTTTAAAAACCACTTGCTCATCTTTAACCAGATACATTTGCTGTTCTATAGTTTGAAGTGGTGTACTGGTATGCATAAAAGAAGCTACCTCTACCATTTTAGCATATTTTGCATTCTGGCTTTCTAATAGCGTGTTAATTGCTTTATTATTATTGTAAAGATCTCTAAGCTCAGCAACACTGTTGTGTTTAAAGGCCAGTAACAGAAAATACTCAAATACCTGATGGTCGAGTTGCTTTAAACGATCCTCCAATGCTTCATTTTCAGCTTCTAAATATTTAATCAGTTCTAAACAATCCTCTGGAGTATAGCGCTGCCCGTCGTAATCAAAAGTTTTAACAGGAAATGTTTTATCCTCAATTTGTTTGATTGTATTTAAATCGCTGTTAATACCATCCCGCAGATATAATAAACCAATATTTTCATCACCGAATAAATCGATAGCCTGCGATTGAAGTGATGTTGAAGGCTTGTCGAAGGTATTTGATTCAAGCTCAATTATCGGGTTTCTGAAATCAAAATAACCATTATATAGCCGGGGGAAAGAATTCTTGCGCTGGGTCTCTAAAAATTCTGTTTCAAACTTCCCGGCATCCGAAACAAGTGGTGAACTGCCATAATCAATAGCATCGAAGAGCTTTTTTGTAATTTGTTCTAAAACATGATCTTTATTTACGAGTAAATCTGTTGCTATTCCTGCTCCATATCCCTTAAGCGGATAATTTAAATTCCTCAAATGTGCTACCCTGTCTTTAGTGCTGGGGTGTGACGACCATTGATCTTTCAACACAAGTTTGCTTTTATTGAATTTGCTGTAATGTTCATCAGATACAATAGGTAAATTATTTTCAACCCTGATCCCCTGAAGATTGGCGTAGAAATCCATTACAAACTTTTGCTGAGGATAAATATTATTGGTTTTCTCTTTTTCCCTGATTTTAGCATTATAATAATCGAAAACATTATTTAGTGAATAATCGGCCAATTGCAAACGATGAAGGGCTGTAATTAAAGCTTCTGAACCAGCAACACTTGCCGCTACGGCATCGGCATGAAACTCCATTTCCCGAGACAGGGCCAAATGATTCAAATTAACGATATCATAAATCTTTTTCAGAATGAACTGAATACCACTGATGATTTTATTAGCCAAAACCACAAAAATCGCGAAATAATTACTTACTCCGGCTAGCTTCTGTGCAAAGCTGCCGTAACTTTCATTTTCGTAAAGCGTATTGTAGATTACCTGATTAACATTATATACATAGCTTCCCATACGCATACTCTTTTGAGAAAAATGGCCAAATTCATGCGCAAGGATAGCTTTTAACTCATCAACAGATATACAATTCATTAAGCCAAGTCCAATCTGAAGATTTTTCCTAACAGGCAGAAACATACTCCAGAAACTGGAATCATAAAATACCGATGCATTAACCTCTGAAGACAAGTACACTTTTTTAGGAAAATCTGTACCTACTTCTTTCACAATACCATCAATCATTTTGAAAAGTTCGGGTTGTTCTGCTTCAGTAATTTGTGTTAAATGAGACCTATCTATTTTATTCGACTTAAATATAAATTTAACCAGGAAAACCAAAATCAGTATCCCAAAGCATACTAAACCTCCACCCAGCATAATGGTAATAAACATGGGTTTGGCAGCAATCAGCATAAAGCCCGCAAATGCACAAATAAGTGTTAGGCAAATGGCTCCAAAAATTAACAACAAATAAGTGAATATAAAAAGCAAAATGGATCCGATAGACTTACGTGCCATCTTCCTGAAATTTTCGGAGGGTTTGAGTGCGTTATCAAGCATAAAAATAAGTTTGGTAACGCAAGATAATAAAACAGGCAATCTTAAAAATGTCTTTTAAAAAAAATTAACAATAAATTATTGGATTAAAGCCTGTATGGTACTTTTCATTCGCCAACCGGATATTGATTAAAAAACGATAACACTAAGCGCCATTAATTAAACCGAAATACCCCATTAATTTATAAGATAAGAATAAAAAAATCACTAATTTAAACAGCAGATACCGAGGCCAATAGTTTATCATTTTCGAGCAAATCATTGTAAAACTAATTAATATGGCAGGCACATATGGAGCAAAGTAAGGGCTTAAAAAAAACACTTACCCCGTTTATGTTATGGGGACTTGGTGTAGGGTATGTTATTTCTGGAATGTATTTTGGCTGGAATTTAGGCCTCGAAAAAGGTGGCACACTCGGTATGGCCATAGCCACCGTGGCTATTATGGTAATGTATGTTACCTTTAGTTTCAGCTATGCCGAGCTGGCTTGTGCCATTCCAAAAGCAGGTGGTGTTTTCGATTATGCCAATACCGCTTTAGGCAAAAACGTTGGTTTCATTGCAGGAATTGCACAAATGGTTGAGTTTATCTTTGCCCCACCGGCCATTGCTTCTGCCATTGGTGCCTATTTTAATGCTTTCTTCCCGCAGGTACCTATTCTTACTTCTGCCATTGCCATTTACTTTATTTTTACTGCTTTAAATGTATATGGCGTAAAGGCCGCGGCTTCATTCGAGGTTATTGTTACTGTGTTGGCGGTAGGCGAACTTCTTTTGTTTTCGGGCATTACCCTGCCAAAATTCCATACTGAAAACCTTATCCGCAATAATTTCCCCAACGGCTGGAGCGGTATATTTGCAGCCATCCCCTTTGCCATCTGGTTTTTTCTGGGTATTGAAGGTGTAGCCAATGTTGCCGAAGAAACTAAAAACCCGCAACGCGATATTAGTAAAGGTTTTGGCTGGGGAATATTTACGCTGGTGGTTTTGTGTGTGCTCGTTTTCATTTCAACAATTGGTATTGGTGGTTGGGAGACCATTGTATATAAAAACGGGAAATCGGGCGAAACTTCCGATTCACCTCTTCCCCTTGCCCTTTCGATGATTACCGGAGATAACCATTTGATGTATCACCTGTTAATTACCGTTGGTTTATTTGGGCTCGTGGCCTCTTTTCACGGATTGGTTTTGGCCGCTGGCCGCTCCACCTACGAAATGGGCCGCGTACAGAGCATACCGGCCATACTGGGTAAAATTTCACCAAAATTCCAGACACCGGCCAATGCATTAATCGGTAATATGATCATCGGAATTATAGCACTGTTATCGGGCAAAACAGCCGAAATCATCATTATCTCCGTGTTTGGTGCTTTAACACTTTACATCATTTCAATGATTTCGCTAATGGTGCTCCGCAAAAGCAAACCCGAAATGCATCGACCGTTTAAAACACCCGTTTACCCGCTGTTTCCTGTTATTGCTCTGATTATTTCGTGTGTTTCTTTTATCGCAATGCTGATTTATAATCTTAAATTAGGATTAATTTATTCGGGCATTGTTTTAGGCATATTTCTACTGTATAAACTTTTTAAAAAGGTTAATGAATGAGTAAAAGCAAAGAAATTCTGGATTATGTTAAAAACCATCCCTCTGGCAAAGTAAAGTTAGCTGTTGCAGATATCGACGGTATTTTAAGGGGTAAATATGTAGCCGCCGAAAAATTTGCCTCGTTAGTTGAAGGCCGTTTAGGTTTTTGCGATGTTACCTTTGGTTGGGATGCCGCCGATCTGGCCTACGAAAATGGAAAATATACCGGGTGGCATACCGGCTATCCCGATGCCCAGGTCAAAATCGATTTAAGTACATTTCGAAAAATTCCCTGGGAAAACGAAGTTCCCTTCTTTTTAGGCGATTTTATCGATGAGCACGATCGGCCAAATATTGTTTGCCCCAGGCAACTGTTAAAAAAGGTTATTGCCGAATGTGAAAACGAAGGTTTCTCTCCCATTTTTGCACAGGAGTTTGAATGGTTCAATTTTACTGAAACACCCGAAACGGTGCATGAAAAAAACTTCAACAACCTGAAACCGCTAAGTCCGGGTATGTTTGGCTATTCCATTTTGCGCAGCAGCTATAAAAACGAATTTATGAGCGATCTGTTTGAGTTGCTGAATAAATTCGATATCCCGATTGAGGGACTGCATACTGAAACCGGCCCCGGTGTATACGAGGCTGCCATTAAATATGCCAATGCCCTGCGAGCTGCAGATCAGGCTATATTGTTTAAAACAGCTGTTAAAGAAATCGCTTACAAGCACGGTATCTTAGCTACTTTTATGGCTAAAATAAATGAAAACTTACCTGGTTGCAGTGGCCATGTGCACCAGAGCTTGTGGGGTAATGGGCATCAAAACAACCTGTTTTACGATGAAAAAGATACCGATAAAATAAGTGCAACAATGAAAAACTACATGGCAGGGCAGTTACATGGTTTGCCTCATATTTTGCCTATGATTGCACCCACCATTAACAGTTACAAACGCCTTGTAGAAGGAGCCTGGGCACCCACCACCTTAACCTGGGGAATTGATAACCGCACCACGGCATTGCGCGCACTGCCCGGAAGTAAAAAAGCCGCACGTTTAGAAACCAGAATTGTAGGCTCAGATACCAACCCATACCTTGCAATTGCTGCTTGTTTGGCAGCCGGACTGTATGGTGTTAAAAACAAACTAAAACTGGAACAACCTGCAACAAAGGGAAATGGCTACACCGATTTATCGAACGGAACATTATCGCGCAATTTATTCGAAGCCACTGAAAAGATGAAAAATTCTGATTTAGCCAAAGAATTACTGGGTGCAGATTTCGTCGAGCATTTTACCATGACCCGCGAATGGGAATGTAAACAATACGCCAAAGCAGTAACCGACTGGGAACTGAAAAGGTATTTAGAAATTATTTAAAATTCGTCATGCTGAACTTCCGCCCGGATGGCCGGACGGGATTCAGCATCTCTACAAAAAACAGAGCAGAAATAAACTACTGAATAAAACAGAACCACATGATATTCGATAAGATCCATCAGTTTAACTTTCCAACCACCATTCGTTTCGGTGCAGGTGCCGTAAAAGAATTGCCGGCCTATCTGGCTAAAAACAATTTAAAAGCCCCCTTAATCGTTACCGACCCCACTATAGCACAACTTCCATTTTTCAAAAATATTGTTGCAGATTTAAAGGCAAAAAACATCTCGGTTGAGGTATTTAGCGATATCCATAAAAACCCGGTAAAAAGCGATGTTTACAAAGGTACCGATGCCTGGGATAGCACCCAACGCGACAGCATAGTAGGTATAGGTGGTGGTGCGGCCTTAGATGTTGCCCGGGCCATTGTACTCCGCGTTAATCACCGCGAAGATTTATTTAAATACGACGATTTAATTGGCGGCGATGTTTATGTAACCAACGAAGTTCCACATTTTATCACCATCCCAACTACATCTGGCACCGGCAGCGAGGTTGGCCGCAGCGCTATAATTGCCGATGATGAAACGCACCAGAAAAAAATCCTGTTTTCACCCAAATTAATGGCGCAGATTGTTTTTGCAGATCCGGAGTTAACTATGGATTTACCTCCTTTCATTACTGCTGCTACAGGGATGGATGCTTTAACACACAATATGGAAGCTTACCTGGCCAAAAATTTTCATCCCATGTGTGATGGGATTGCTCTGGAAGGAATTTCGCTGATTAAAGATTCGCTGGTTCAGGCAACCAACCATCCTGATTTAGAAAGCCGCAGCAAAATGTTAATGGCTTCGATGATGGGTGCCATTGCTTTTCAGAAAGGTCTCGGCGTAGTACATTCTCTGGCTCACCCGCTATCGTCTCTTTTAGATACCCACCATGGCCTGGCCAATGCCGTAAATATTCCCTATGGTATGCAGTTTAATATTGCAGGCTTCGAAGACCGCTTCAAGAAAATCGCTAGCGCTTTAGCACTTCCCGAACAAAGCGGTGATGCTGTTGTAAAATATCTGTTCGATTTGAATACAAGGGTAAATATTCCGCATAAATTAAGTGATATTGGCGTTAAAAATGAACATATAGAAACACTGGCCGATTTAGCCTTTGCAGACTTTGCTCACCCAAACAATCCGAAGCCGGTAAGTCGCGAAGATTTTAAACAACTGTATCTAACTGCATTATAGCTGGGATTAACCACAATAAGTTTAGGTTTAAAAATTTCGAAAATACCAATCTGTGAAATCTGTGGCAAAAAAATGAATAATGATGTCTGATAAAATTATAATTGGAGTTACTGATTGCAGTAAATTTGATATATACCGCAACTGGGTATTATCCTATAACGAAGCCGTTGAAGTGATCCGGCTGGGTTATAAACTCAATAACTTCGACGAAATAAAAAAATGCCAGGGTATTGTATTAACCGGTGGCGAAGATGTGCATCCCCGTTTTTACCAGCATCCCGAATATTATCCCTTTTGCTACGAAGATGACATGGACGAAAGCCGTGATGAGTTCGAATTTAAGGTTTTAGCCTATACCGAAGCCAATGCCATTCCTGTCCTGGGTATTTGTAGAGGCATACAGGTAGGTAATGTATTTTTTGGCGGCACACTCATCCCCGATATACCAAGCTGGGGCAAATTCGACCATGCTAAAATGCCCGATAAATCGGACAGGTACCATGAAATTAGCATCAACCCATCCTCATGGTTAAGCGATATTGTAAACACCGATAAGGGCCTGGTAAACAGCAACCACCACCAAAGTACCGATAGAACCGGAAAAGGCCTTGTGGCCAGTGCACTATCGGCCGATGGCGTAGTTGAAGCCATGGAGCGCATACAACCCGAAGGAAAATCTTTCCTGTTGTTTGTTCAATGGCATCCCGAAAGATTAAAAGACCAGCAAGGTCCTTTTAGCAAAAATATACACACCGCATTTTTAAATTCAATTGTTAACCGCAAACAAGATGCAAATCATTAATCCGGCAACCGAAGAAATTATTACCAGTTTAACCGAAGATTCAAAAGAAAGTCTTCAATCTAAGTTCGAAATGCTTAAAAGCGCACAGCAACTGTGGGCTGGCAAAAGTTTAACTGAACGGATTTCCATCCTTTCCGCTTTCAGCACTTTACTCGAATCTGAAACGGAAGAACTGGCACATATATTAACCAGCGAAGTGGGAAAACCCTTGCAGCAATCGCGCAATGAAATTAACGGTGCAAGAGCCCGGATTAAGTGGATGCTCGATCACGCCGTAAAATACCTTGCAGATGAGGTGATGATTGATGAACCCGGCTTAAAAGAAATTATTAAATACGAACCGCTGGGTGTAGTCTGCAATATTTCTGCCTGGAATTACCCTTACCTGGTTGGCGTAAACGTTTTTATCCCTGCTTTACTTAGCGGAAACGCCGTCATGTACAAACCATCTGAATATGCTACCTTAACCGGACTTCAGATCGAGAAACTATTAAAGCAGGCAGGTGTACCCGATCAAGTTTTTCAGGTTGCCATTGGTGCAAAGGAAACCGGAGCAGCATTACTGGAAATGGATTTTAACGGCTATTTCTTTACAGGCTCGTACCAGACCGGAAAATACATCTACGAAAAAGTTGCACCTAAAATGGTTCCCTGCCAATTGGAACTGGGCGGTAAAGATCCATTGTACATTGCCGAAGATGTGGCAGATGTTTCCGCAGCAGCAATTGGTACTGCTGATGGTGCATTTTACAACAACGGACAGAGCTGCTGCTCAGTTGAGCGTATTTATGTGCACGAAAAAAATTATGAGGCTTATTTATCGGCCTTTATTAATGAGGTAAAAAGCTGGAAAAGTGGCTTGCCAACAACAGATGGCGTATATCTTGGGTCTTTAACACGGAAAGCACAGATTTCGGTTTTAGAGAACCAGATAAAAGATGCACTTGGTAAAGGTGCCAAACTTTTAACAGGGGGCAAAACCATCAGTGGAAAAGGTTATTATTTTGAGCCAACAGTTTTAACCGAAGTGACCAACGATATGCTGGTGATGCAGGAAGAAAGCTTTGGCCCCATTATAGGCATCATGAAAGTTAAAGACGATGCCGAAGCTTTAAAAATGATGCAGGATACGGATTACGGGCTAACGGCATCTGTTTACTCTGCCGATCAATCGCGTGCAGAAAAAATACTGGCTCAACTCGATGCAGGCTCCGGCTACTGGAATTGCTGCGATAGAGTAAGTGCTGCCCTACCATGGAGCGGGAGAAAATATTCGGGCATTGGGGCAACCCTTTCTCACCAGGGCTTAAGGGCTTTTACCAAACCAAAAGCATATCATTTAAGGGGGTAAAATGGAGAATAATGTAGATAATCAATTTATAGAAGGCGAAATTGCCGATTACCAGCTGACCGATACAGGCATACTGGTTGCCTACAGTAAAAGTATTTTACGTACCGTAGAAAACATTAAGGCCAATGTTGCGCTGGTTAAGGAAATTACCCATAACAAGAAAGTACCCCTGTTAATTTACCTAAAAAACTCTCCAGTGCCCGATAAAGCGACGCGAAAATTTTCGACCGAACAATTGCCACACATTTACACTGCAATGGCCATGGTTTCGAAACCTGGCCTGGCACAATTGATAATGAAACTGCTCTTTACATTCCAAAATCCTCCCATCCCGATGAAATCTTTCACTGATGATGAAAAAGCCAAAGCATGGTTAATGCGGTTTTTGTGATTTAATCATAAGACATATGATCCCCATAGAAGACATTCGTAAAAACTACGAAAAGTACGACGACGCAACCATTTTAAAAATCATCCGGAGTGCCAAAGACTTACGCACCGAAGTGGTATCTGTGCTGCATGATGAGATTAGAAAAAGGAATTTAGATGTAAACCTGATTGAATTTGTAAAGGATGAAACCAATTTTTATGAAGGAGCCGAAAGGGAACTTTTAGTTAGAGAGATCAGAAACACTGTTTGCACCAATTGCAACTACGAAAGTGAATTGCATGGCTATACTTTTAACACTTTAATGTCATTCATCCTGGGATGCAATCACGAGCAAAAGGCTCAAATTATTTGTACCTCCTGTGCAAAAAAATTACGTTTAAAAAGTATGCTAACAACACTTGCTTTAGGTTGGTGGTCAAGGTATGGGCTATTTGCTACCCCTGCCACACTTATTTCTGACCTGATTGAGATGGCGAGAAAAGAAAAGTATAGCGATGGGTTAATCAACAATTTTATTGACAATCATACCGGATCGATCAGACGGGTAAAAAAAGGGAATGGAGAAATATCGATAATTATCAGAAAATTCAACCAGAAAAAGCAAGAAGTATCTGACTAAAAACCTTTGCAATTTTATTTGAGTAAATGGATTGCTAAATCAGTTCCGCGCTAATCAGCAAAATCTGCGGGAGCCCTTAGCGATCTCTTCCCTCTTTCACATTTCCCTCCAACAAACACCTCCGATTAAATCTTTTTTAATAAATTGCAGGTTAATACTTATTCGGTTAATCCGCAGTTATTTATTTAATGAAAAAATTATTCCTGATTATCACTTGCTGCTTTTTTACAGCCAGCACTTTCGCTCAAAATATTGTTTCTGAAACTGAAAGCGGCGACGCAGATGCTACTATTGTTCAAACGCCCTGTGCCATTATCCCAGAGCCTGTATCACTCATGAAAAAGGCCGGTACATTTACTTTACCCGAAAATGTAATTATACAAACAACCAAAAGTGCAGAGTTAAAGCAATCAATTGCCTATTTATCAGAACGGATTACCACCGCTACAGGAAAATTTGTAAGCACGTTAAGCAGTTCTACCCACCCTACCGTAAAACTAATCCTGAATGCCCAGGATGATACACAACTGGGTGCAGAAGGATATAAGTTAAATGTAAACCCTACACAGATCGTTATTACGGCAAATAAGCCTGCAGGCATTTTCTATGGAGTGCAGTCTTTGTTGCAGCTCTTCCCTGCCGAAATAGAAAGTAAGGAACTGGTAAAAGACATTAAATGGAAAGCACCCTGCATAGATGTGATCGATTACCCGAAACTGGGCTGGCGTGGTTTAATGTTCGATGTAGCCCGTCACTTTTTTACCAAGCAGGAAGTAAAGCAGTTTATTGATGATATGGTGCGCTATAAGTTTAACCTGCTGCACTTGCACCTGGCTGATGATGAAGGCTGGCGTATTGAGATTAAAGGCTTGCCTAAACTGACCGAAATAGGTGCCTGGAGCGTTAAAAAAACCGGGACTTTTGGCGACTTTATCCCACCAACTGCCGATGAGCCCCGCACTTATGGTGGTTTTTATACACAAGAAGATATTAAAGAGCTGGTACAGTATGCACAGGAACGTTTTGTAAATATCCTGCCCGAAATTGATGTACCGGGGCATAGTTTGGCTATCATTGCCTCTTATCCAGAGCTATCGTGCACGCCGGATGCGGTGAACTATAAAGTCCGCTCTGGCGAAAAAATAATGGACTGGAGCCGTGGTGCACCTCCAATTGCTCTGGTAGATAATACCCTTTGTCCAGCCAACGAAAAGGTTTACACCTTTTTAGATACCGTAATTACACAGGTAGCCAAACTTTTCCCTTTCGAATACATCCACATGGGTGGCGATGAAGCCTCGCATAACTTTTGGGAGAAGAACGACCAGATTAAACAACTGATGCAAAGAGAAGGCCTAAAAACCATTCCACAGGTGCAGGCTTATTTCGAAAAACGTGTTGAGCAGATTGTGGTGGCAAAAGGTAAGAAATTTATGGGTTGGGATGAGATTTTAGAGGGTGGTGTATCGCCAACTGCGGCAGTAATGAGCTGGAGGGGCATGAAATACGGCATACAGGCTGCTAACGATAAACACAATGTGGTGATGAGTCCAACTGATTTTGCTTACCTCGATTACATGCAGGCTGATGCCATTACCGAACCAAGGGTTTACGCTTCGTTAAGGTTAAATAAAGCCTACCAGTTTAATCCCGTACCGGCAAGTGTAAATGCACAATACGTAATCGGCGCACAGGCCAACCTTTGGACAGAACAGGTTTTTACTTTCCGCCAGGTAGAATATATGCTTTGGCCGCGCGCCTTTGCCATTTCAGAATCGATATGGAGCCCGATTGAAAAGAAAAACTGGACCAACTTTGTTGACCGTACCGAGCAGCATTTTAAACGTTTGGATTTTGCCGAAATTAAATATTCGCCAGCCATTTACGACCCGGTTTTTACAGTAAAACGCAGTGCCGACAAACAATTAATGGTAGAGTTAACACCCGAAATAGACGGATTAGATATCTATTACAGTTTTGACAACTCTACACCTGATCGTTTTTATCCTAAATATACCGGAGCACTACAGGTACCTAAAGATGCCAGTATGTTACGCGTAATCACTTATCGTGGTAAGCAGCCCATTGGACGATTGATTAGTATGCCGGTTACAGATTTACAGAAAAGAACGAAATAAAATGACAGGCGAAAAAAGCTTGGAAAAGCTGTTAAAAACAATGAAACCAGTACATAATTCTGGCGAATTTGTATTCTGTAAGGTTGAAAATCTAAATGCAATAGATATCAACCTTGCGGTTTGCCTATTCAAAGAAGAAGAGGCAATAACAATAATTCTAAAGAAAGAAATTGCTGATCAATTGGGTTTAGAATACGATTTTGTCGCCTCGTGGATCACATTAACAGTGCACTCTTCTTTAACAGCTGTAGGCTTAACAGCAGCCTTTTCTACTGCATTATCACAACATGGCATAAGCTGCAATGTAGTAGCGGCCTATTATCACGACCATATATTTGTAGATTCGAAAGATATTGTGGCAGCCATGGATATTTTAAAACAACTCTCCGAATAATGGGAAAAGAAATAGAGCGCAAATTTTTAATCAATCAACAAAAGTGGGATAGCCTGAATAAACCAGCCGGAAAGCTATTCAGACAAGGTTATTTACTTACCGATAAAAATAAAACAGTACGGGTACGGGCAACAGAAACAAAGGGTTTTTTAACCATTAAAGGGCAAACTGTTGGTGCATCCCGCTTAGAATATGAATATGAAATCCCGCTAGATGAAGCCGTAGAACTTTTGGATCACTTCTCGCAAGCTGAACTTTCGAAAACACGGTACGAAATTGCATTTGAAGGAAAAATGTGGGAAGTAGATGTATTTTGGGGTCAAAACGAAGGTTTAATTGTTGCAGAAATAGAACTGGAAAGCGAAACAGAAACTTTTAACCTGCCCGACTGGGTAAGTAATGAAGTTACCGAACAAGAAAAATATTACAATTCCAATCTCACCATTACTCCATTTAAAAACTGGATTTAACAGTTTATTTATTCTTTATTTACAAATGAGTTAAACCTATTTCATATATTAGATTAATCGGATTCATCCCCGCCGATAAGTAGTTATTTCAGTTTCAATATTTTGAATTTCAAATAATATCAACATAAACCCCCAAAAGGATGAAAACAACTAATTTTTTAATGAGTATGGTTATTGCAGCTACGCTATTTTTTGCCGGCTGTAAACCCAAAGATGCTGCCATTCAGGCTGCTATCCAGGCCAAAGAAGCTACCGGCATTACGGTGGCTGTTACTAAAGGCGATGTAACCTTAACGGGAGTAGTTGATGATGAAACCGCGAAAGCCAAAGCAGAGGAAATTGCAAAGGCAGAAAAAGGTGTAAAATCAGTCATCAACAACCTAACTATTAAGCCGGTAGAAGCTCCGGTAGTTATTTCAGAAGATACTGTTTTAATTAAAAATGTTGCCGATGCAACCAAAGATTTCCCAACGGTGAAAGCGGAGGTTAAAGATGGCGTAATTGTGCTAACAGGCGAGCTTAAAAAAGCTTCACTAATTACATTAATGCAGCATTTAAGTGCATTAAAACCCAAAAAAATCGATAATAAACTAACCATTAAATAAGAGCAGCCATGGCATTAGAAGATAAATATAAAGCATTAACCGACGCAGCAATTGCAGCAGGTATAACAGACTTAGCCGTTAGGGGACAAGATGGAATTTTATATATAGACGGAACTGCTGCTGATGGAGCAACTAAGGATCACCTTTGGGAAGTTTACAACGAGATTGATCCAAATTTCACATCTGGCGACCTCGTTTTGAATGTAAACGTAGCCATCGATGCTGCCGTTACCCATGCAAAAGTGGTTACAGAAAGCAGCAATTTAAATATTCGCAAAGGTCCTGGTACCGACCAGCCTATTGTAGGCAAGGCGGCCCATGGCGAAGTAATTACCCTGGTAAACCGGAGCAATGATTTGTGGTGGCTGGTGAGAACCAATGATGGTGAAGAAGGCTATTGCTACGCGCAGTATTTAGAAGCTCAGGCTTAAAAATAACAGCCCTCATAGTTTTAAAGCTATGGGGGCTTATTGCTTAAATCAGCTGGTGTTCGCGTGCAAAATTCAACAAGCCAATAATAGATTTTACCCCGGTTTTGCGCCAAATATTTTTACGGTGGGTTTCTACAGTATGTTCCGAAATAAAAAGCATTTTTCCAATATCAGCAGAGGTGTGCTCTTTCGCAATCAGTTTAATGATTTCTATTTCCCTTGGCGATAAATTATTGATGGGAGTAACATGGTTTTCTTTTTGGTAACCATTAATAAATTTACCTGCAATGGCACGCTGTATATAAGTTTCATCCTGCATTACTTTATTAATAGCCTTATGCAACTCGGTATGCTTTACATCTGCAAGTAAGCATCCATTAATCCCAGCTTTCAACATGGCCGAAATGCTGTTAAAATCGTCCCGGGCAGATATTACTATAACTTTCAGTAGAGGAAATTCTTTAGTAATCATCGCTAACAATTGTGTGCCCTCCTTTTCGTTACTGCTAAAATTTACAATGACAATATCAGGCACTTTTGCTTGAATGATCTTTTGATTAGCTGCTTTAAATGTGGTATTACCCGCAACCGTTATATTGGCAGCCTTATTTAATACCTTATCTACACAAGCTACCAATGTATAAGCATCATCAACCAAAAAGAGCTTAATCTTCTGCATAAAGTTTAGTTTAGCTATTTATCTCTTAATAACTGGCTTTACCAGATAATGGTTTAAACAAAATTTGACCATTTAGTTTACAACTTTTTATACAGGTATAAGCATTTCATTAAAAGCTTTAAATTTTATGTTATCAGGTAAGATAGACTGTAAATTGATTTTTGCAGGGACTAATATCCGCCAAACACAGCTATATAAACAAACACCTTGCTGTTTGAACAGATCGCTAGTATTGATCTTTATTGCACAACTCCTACCCTCCATTTTCTGTCCATCGGAATAGGATATAGATCCTCTGTTGAAAAACACGCTAAACAGCAGATTTTTCAGGCCCATGAACAAAACAACAATGGTTGAGCGCAGCATGACCAGTGGGATGATTAGTTTTAGCTAAACTAATTTAATCATTTATTTAACTATCTGCTATAGTTTTATAATTTCCAGGGCATAAAAAAAGCACAAAGAACATTTAAAATCGATGTTCCTTGTGCTTTTCAGTCTTTATTGATAGATCTATTTACTTAAAGTCAGTGCAACGCCAGGCTTAATGATTCCTTTTAATGCAACATCAAAAACCAATGGTGTAAATGGGTTAATAGGCCCACCGCCATTTTCGCCAAAGCCTAAACGTGATGGCAGGATCATTTTAATTTTACCACCAATACCAATTAACTGGATGCCCTGCACCACGCCTTGAGGCAATTGGCCCAAAGGCAGTTTACGCGGCACATATTGTACACTTTCTGAAAAAACACCTGCTTCTTTTGCCGTTTTAGCATCAGAAGTATCGAAAACATTAATGCTTCCGTTAGATTTTTTGTTGGTAAACTGACCGGTATAATCAATTAATACGGTATCGGTTAAAACCGCTCTTTCTGCATTACCAGGTGAGGCAATTACATATTGCAGTCCGGATGGAGCTGTAGTAACTTTAAGTTGGTTATCGGCTATATATTTAGCGATTTTAGCAGGCTCTACTACTTTGTTTTTTTCATTTAAAGCCTTGTATTCTGCCTCGAAGAAAAGTCTTTTTTTAGCATCAAAAATCGAATCGGGATCTTTTCCCTTGTGCAATACCTTTTCAATTTTTATGGTAAAGGAAGCAATATTCGACTTTAATCCTTTTGGTTTTGGCTGGCCAGAATATTTCTCCATCGAATCTAAATTCAGTTTAAAAACGGCACTATCGCCTTCACCAAGCAGTTTTAATCCTGATGCTAAATCGCCTTTAAACATCGATTTACTGATGGCGAAAAATGCCGGGCGTTCATTATCGTAAGTATTTACCATTACCGAATCGGGATTGGTATTGGTTTCTACCGTTTGTATACCATTTAATTTTACATAGTCGCCATCCTCGATTTTTGGTTTACCCTCACTTTTATAGATTTTGTAAGTCATATCGCCCTCGCCTTTTTCAAATCTGTTACAGGCTGAAAGGCCAAGTACTGCGGCCAATAGTAGTATAATTCCGTTTTTCATTTTCATTAATCCGTATAAATCCCTACAAAGATAGACTATAATAAGCTTCAATAAATCGTAGAAATGTTTTATTTCGCTCCTACAGCAAAAAAACGACCAAAAAAAATCCTGCTTAAATAAATAAGCAAGATTTTCTTAATCTGGTATTAAAAATTATTTTTTAACTATCGGAGCAGGCATTTGAACCGGAGCTTGTGCCGGTGCAGCTTTTCCTTTAATAATATCTTTAATTTCTACTTCGAAAGCAATTGGGCTAAATGGCATAATACCCACTTGAGGCGCACCTTGCTCGCCGTAACCCAGGTTAGAAGGGATAATTAGCTGAACTTTACCACCTTTACCAATTAACTGTAAACCTTCGGTAAATCCAGGGATTGTACCACCTACAGGCATTTTTTGAGGGCCATAAGGTTTGCCTGGTTTAAATTCGTTTTCAGCTTTAGCTAATTTCTCATCACTGGTATCAAAGATTTTGTATTTACCATCTTTGTTCTTTTTGGTTACTCTACCAGTGTAATTAATTAATACAGTATCGCCAACTGCTGCTTTTTCTGCACTACCTGCATTTTCAATAATGTAGTGTAAACCGCTTGCAGTAGTTTTAGTAGTTAATTTATTATCGTCGATATAAGCTTTTAATTTAGCAGGTTCAGCAGCTTTCTTTTTATCAGCTGTTGCTTTGTAATCAGCCTGGAAAAATTCTGAAGCTCTTTTGTTGAAAGTAGAATCAGCTTCGCCAGCTTTTTTCTTGAATACTTTCTCGATTTTTACAGTAAAAGTGATGTATTTATCGTTTTTGAACTGCTCTGGTTTTGGTTGTTTGCTATGGAAAGCCATAGTATCCAGGTTCACTTTAAATGTTGCACTATCACCCTCTCCGAACAAAGTTAATACATCATTCATATCACCTGCGTACATTTTTTTCTGTGCAGGGAAAACAGCTGGAGTTTCGCTATCAAAAGTGCTTGATAAAACTGAATCTTTATCGTTTTTCTGAATAAAGTTCATTTTAACAATATCGCCTTCTTTGATTTTTTCGTTACCCGCTGAGTGGTGAACAGTGTATAATAACCCTCCGGCTCCCTTTTTCTCTTTGTTACATGCTGCTAAACCTAAAGTGGCTGCTGCTAGAATAATAATTCCCTTTTTCATTAAATTTAATTTGACTTTTTTAAGTTTTGATTGTTTATTTCTGCCTTATCAGGCCAGCAATTGTTCTTTATAATCTTCTAATATCGATTTAAATTCCGAAACTACATCATTTAATGGTTTTTCTGATGCGCCACCGGCTGCATTTCTGTGACCACCGCCGTTAAAATACTTTTTACAGATCTCGTTGGCTGGAAAATCGCCTGTTGACCGTACAGAAAGTTTTACTTTATCGGTACGCTCTACAATGAGTGCAGCCAAACGGATACCGTTAATCGAAAGTGCATAATTTACCACACCTTCGGTATCGCCGGTAATGCTATGGTATTGTGCCAGCTCATCTTTAGTAACCGAAATAATAGCGGTATTGTAATCTCTTAAAACTTCGAGTTTGTTAGACAGGCAATAACCTAAAAAGCGCAGGCGGTTTTCGCTTGAATTATCGTAAACCAGTTCGTGAATTTTAGCCTGATCGGCTCCCAAATCAATCAGATTGGCAGCAATACGGTACACTGCAGCTGTTGCAGACGAGAAACGGAAAGATCCCGAATCGGTCATAATACCAGTGTACAGACAAGAAGCCACATCTTTATTGATTATCTCGCCATCCTGTAACTGATTTACAATAAATTCGTATACCAGTTGCGCAGCAGCACAGGCATTGATATCCCAGCAGCGGTAATCGTCAAAATCCTCGGGCTCTAAATGGTGATCGATCATGATCTTTTTAGCACTTGCGGCCCTAACCAACTCACCAAGTTCGTTAATGCGACTCAAAGTGTTAAAATCGAGGCAAAAAATAACTGAAGCCTCTTCTACTAACCGGGCCGCCTCTTCCTGCTGCTCTGTAAAAATAATTACATCGCCATTGTTTGGCATCCAATGTAAAAAAGTAGGGTAATCGGTAGGTGTAACCACCTTAACATGATGACCTTTCTGAATTAAATATCCATATAAGCCCAATGATGAACCCATTGCATCGCCATCTGGTTTATGGTGCGTGGTAATTACAATGCGCTGTGGCGAAGCCAGTAATGTTTTTAATTCGGGTAGTGTAAGCATATATTTTTTGCGCTGCAAAGCTAAGTAATTTTTAATACTAAATAAGGTGTATTTAGTGTTATCCTTTTATATTCATCAATTAAAACGTATTTTTGCAAAAAAAATGATATCAAAGCACAATGAGCACTAACAGAACTTTTACCATGATTAAGCCAGATGCGGTAGCAAACGGCCATATCGGATCTATTATTAATGACATTACCAATGCAGGTTTTAAAATCATTGCATTAAAATATACTAAACTTACTGAAGAAACTGCTGGTCAGTTTTATGCAGTACATGCTGAGCGTCCTTTCTATAAAGATTTAGTTAGCTTCATGTCTTCAGGACCAATTGTTGCTGCTATTTTAGAAAAAGACAATGCAATTGAAGATTTCAGAAAATTAATCGGTGCTACCAACCCTGCTGAAGCTGCAGAAGGCACTATCCGTCAGAAATATGCTAAATCAATCGATGCTAACGCTGTTCACGGTTCAGACTCTGACGAGAACGCAGAAATTGAAGGAAACTTCTTCTTCAAAGCAGACGAGCGTTTCTAATTGTTGAAACAAAATATTTGCAATAAAACCCCGAAAATTCGGGGTTTTATTGTTTTAGCATTTTTGTATCTTACGTGCTTGAAAAAATAGCGTCTACCATTTAACCTGCTCAAAATAATTACACATAAACAATCAATGAACCATCGTGATTTAGCAAGAATTAAACAAACAATCATGATCGCTTCATCACAAATGAAAACAAATTAATACGAATGAAAAGAATTTTCTTAGCGGTATGCCTTTCGGGTATTACTGTTGCCTCTTACGCACAAACCAAAACTGCAGCAAAGAAACCAGTTGCAAAAAAAACAACAACGGCAGGTAAAACCACAACTGTTACAGCCTTAAAATCTACTTTAGACTCTACCAGTTATGCTTTTGGCACTTCAATTGGTGCCGGCTTAAAAACTACCGGTTTATCTACCTTAAATTACGAGGTTTTATTAAGAGGCTTAAAAGATGCATTTACAGGTGGCAAGGTGGTTTTAAACCAGCAACAGGCGCAACAATGCATTAACGATGCATTGGCCAAAGCATCCGCTGTTAAAAACAAAGCAGAAATTGAAGCAAATAAAATTAAATACGCACCAATTATGAAAGAAGGACAAGAGTTTTTAGAACAAAACGGAAAACGTGCAGGCGTACAAACTACTGCAAGTGGTTTACAATATGAAGTTTTAACTGCCGGCACAGGAGTTAAACCAGTAGCTACCGATTCGGTATTGGTACACTATAAAGGTACCTTATTAAATGGTAAACAGTTTGACAGCTCTTACGACAGAGGTGAGCCGATTTCTTTCCCGCTTAATGCTGTTATTGCAGGCTGGACTGAAGGTGTACAATTAATGCCTGCAGGTTCGAAGTATAAATTTTATATCCCTTACAACTTGGCTTACGGAGCGCGTGGTGCCGGAGCAGACATTCCTCCTTACAGTACCCTGATTTTTGAGGTAGAGCTGTTGAAGGTAAACGGTAAATAAAAACAAAATGTAAGATGGAGGATGGAAAATGTAAGATTGATCCATCTTCCTGATCGTCATTTCGGTTGTTGCTTTGCTTCGATCGAAATGACGATTTTTTTTGCACTAAACTCAGGATTTTACACCGTCAGAAGGTAACATCTGACACCAGCGCAACAGCAATTATTGAAGCTCCGCAAAACTTTCTTAACTATTTGATGTTCCTATTAAGAAATCAACATCAATATGAAAAAGATATTCCCAATAGCACTAATTGCATTTTTGTGCACCACCTTAAGCAGCTGTGAGCTGGTAGAAGGTATATTTAAAGCCGGCGTATGGTCGGGTATTATTATCGTGGTAGTAGTGGTTGCACTGTTAATCTGGATACTATCTAAAGTATTTGGCGGAGGGAAGGGCTAGTTTTGAGTTGGGAGTCGGGAGTTTGGAGTCTTCGATCCAGAGTTTCTTAGGGTATAGGCAGAAAACCTATGCCCCTTATTTTGCCTATAAAAAGATCATCTCTGTAATCACTTCGCTCCCGGCATGCTCGTTCAGTTTTTGAATAATGCCCTGACGAACTAAAATCAGCTCATTTTTAATTACCGACGACTCAATTCTTAAAAAAAGCTTTTTATCATGAATATAAATCTGCTTGGTACGGTTTGCAATGGCGGTGCCCATAATTTCGGGCCATACCGATAAAATGGACGTTTCATCGAACTTACGGCGTATACGATACACATCAAGCATTTTGCTTATGGCATCTTTTAAAGTAACATCGTTAGGTTTACGCATTTTCTATAGTTCCATTATCAACTTCAAACAAAGTTACATCAACTTCTATTTTTTCAAAAATCGATTTTACTCTTTCTTTTCCGGTATCGGTTATAAATATTTGTCCAAAATCATGGTGTGATACCATTTGCATTAATTTTTGAACGCGGTTATCGTCCAGCTTATCAAATATATCATCTAACAAAAGTAAAGGTTTAAATCCCTTGTTCTTCGCCAGATAGGCATATTGTGCCAGTTTTAAAGCAATTAAAAAGGATTTCTGCTGTCCTTGCGAGCCGAACTTTTTTAAAGGCATACTGCTGATTACAAAAGCCAGCTCATCTTTATGTATTCCGGTGGTGGTTCGCTCAAGTATTCGGTCTTTCTCCACAGCTTTTTTCAACAATTCTTCAAAAGTAGCTTCGTTGAGCTGCGATTGATAATTCAGTTCTACCACTTCCTTATTTTCGGTAAGGTAGGTATAATAATGGTTAAACATCGGAATAAACTCATCCATAAAGGCCTTACGGATGCCAAATATTTTATTGCCTGCCATTACAAGCTGCTCGTCTAAAATTTCGAGCAATGCCGGATCGTATTTGCGGGTAATGGCAATCTGCTTCAATAAAGCATTGCGGTTGGCCAGAATACGATTATAGGTAATCAGCTGATCGAGATAATGCCCGTCGGTTTGCGAAATTACGTTATCGATAAACTTCCTGCGTTCTTCGCTCCCCTCCATAATCAGGTTTACATCGTAGGGCGAAACCATAACCACCGGAAACAAGCCAATATGATCGGCCAGTTTATCGTATTCTTTTTTATTGCGTTTAAACTGTTTTTTCTGATTGCGTTTTACCCCGCAGGAAATTTTTTCATTCTTTTCACTCCGGTCAAAATCGCCCTGAATCATAAAAACCTCTTCACCTGTTTTAATCTGCTGGGTATCTATTGGGTTAAAATAGCTTTTGCACAGGCAGAGGTAGTGAATAGCATCAAGCATATTGGTTTTGCCCGATCCGTTATTACCCGTAAAAACGTTCACCGTTTCCGAAAAACGGAGATCAGCGTCGGTGTAGTTCTTGAAATTGAGCAGGGTAATGTTTTTTAACCACATAAATATGTCACAAATTTACCGTTTTTTAGCTGCTTAACATTCAATGTTTAAAATTAACGTTAATTACATTTAAAAATATTGTACTTTCATAGCAAGGAAAAATTTCAATGGTTGCACAAAAAATGTTAGAAGGAAATGTTCTGTGGTCCTACGATCATGAACTGACCAATGAAAAGGGTACCGGATGGATTAAAAAGATAGCTGGTTTATTTTCATTTTTAAAGCCGAGACACAAACACGAGGGCAATATACTGCTGGCTTCGAACGGGATCTTTATCACCGGCGATGAACAGCTGGAGGTACCTTTATCGCATATAGAAGAAGTTTATATGGGTTTCGACGAGTTGTTCCCCGCTTCAGCCATCAAAAATTTCGGCTTGTTCTGGCAGCCTATCCGCATCCGCTCAACCATCAGCCGTTCGGAAAGCCAAACAGTTTACCTGGTAATTAACCGTACAGGTATTTTTAGCGACAACCAAACCTGGTTTAACACGCTAATTAGCCTGCTTCGTTAATTGTGACAGGCATTTTGCACTTTTGGCTCCTAAATAACTAATGTTTAATTAAATACTTCAAAATAAAGATTGATACTTTGATTGAAAAATGTATTTTTGCAATCTTAATTTTTTAAACAAACATGTCTACAACAGATAATCAGACAATTCAACCGACTAAAAAAGGTTCATTTTTACAAGAGAATAATAAGAGCTTACTTTTTATAGCAGGCGCTGTAGTTGTATTAGTTCTAATCTACCTTTGGTATCAGGGTGTGTACTTAAAAGGCCGTGCTGAAGAAGCTGCGAGCAAAATGTACAAAGCTGAGCAATATGTTGGAGTAGATTCATTATCGAACAAAGCGGTTAAAGGCGACGCTGGTTTCCCTGGTTTTGAGCAAATTGCCAAAGAATACGATAACACCAAATCGGCAAACTTAGCTAACCTTTATTTAGGTGGTATTTATTTACGTAAAGGCGAGTTTAAACAAGCAGTAGAATCGTTAAGCAAATATAGCGCTACAGGTAGCCCGGTTGCTGATCCATTAGCTTTAGGTTTATTAGGCGATGCTTACAGCGAATTAAAAGATTACAAACAAGCTGCTACTTATTATAAAAAAGCTGCAGACAAAGCGAGTAAATTTACTTCGCCAATGTTTTTAAAGAAATTAGGATTGGTGAACGAAAACCTAAAAGATTTTAAAGGTGCTGTTGATGCTTATACTAAAGTAAAAACACAATATCCTGAAAGTGCAGAAGCACAGTTAATTGATGCTTATATTGCAAGAGCACAAGAGCAAGTTAAATAATCATTAACTAACTATATTTTACTTAAAAGATCATCGAAAGATGGTCTTTTTTTGCTTAATTGAATTCTTTTTCCAGCAGTATCTCGCGCGATTCCTCATGCTGAATTTATTTCAGCATCTTTCTTATATTTAATCCCTCACCAATAAACACCTTTTTTTTGGAAATCAATTGCTGATGCTTTTGGCCTGGTTCAGTCCCGCTCTCCGTTTTTTCCGGCGCTGATATACCTGGTAAAACAGTTTGTAGATGAAGCACCGGAACCACTTCGATCGGGTTTAAGGAGCAAGCTCAGTAGTGCTATTTGAAGTTGTATGGAGCAGAAAGACCTAGCGTAATCTTAAGAATAGTTTTGTATTGAGATTCTTCGTTATGCGCAGAGCAAAAAAGCATAGTAACTGGAACCTAGCCCCTATAACTTTTAAAGGTAGAGGTGCTGAAATAAATTCAGCATGACGGAAGTACCAGTTAACCGATTTAAACAATTAACCGATTAACCTAAATTATTAAATTATTTATTAAAAGCCGTCATGGTGTGGGCCGGGCCAACGGTAACAAAACTCTTAATCAGGTCTACGCTTTTATCAATTAACGCCGGAAGTTCTAACTGTTCGTTTTTATCAAATAGCCCCAATACAAAATCTACCTGGCGACCTTTGGGATAATCATTTCCGATACCGAAACGTAAACGGGCATAGTTTTGTCCGCCGCAAACTTCTTCTATACTTTTAAGGCCGTTATGCCCTGCACTTGAGCCCTGCAGTTTTAATCTGAGCTTACCCAGTGGCAATGCCAGGTCATCAACAATCACCAGCACGTTTTCAGGCGCTATTTTAAGCTCTTTCATCCAATAATTTACCGCTTTACCACTCAGGTTCATAAAAGTGGTTGGTTTAATTACGTGCAGTTTCTTGCCTTTAAAACCTACCTCAGCATAATAAGCCAGGCGAATATTATCAAAACTTCCGTTTAAGCCTTTAACCAGTTCATCGGCAATATCAAAACCAATGTTGTGTCTTGTATGCGCATAATCCGGACCAATATTCCCTAAGCCTACGATAAGATATTTCATGGCGCAAAGATAAAATGTTTAATGGAAGATGGAAAACGGATTATGGAAAGCCCGGCGATTAGTGTTAAGTGTTTGGCGGAAGATTAAGCTTAAAGCGGAAAGATCAATAACTAAGGCAAAAAGTAGACAGACCAAAGGCTAAAGATGAAATATTGGTGTCTAATGGTGAGTTAAAACATTTGGGGACCAAATTTCTTATACAACAAAAAAGCGATAAAGAATTCCTTCTTTACCGCCTTTAATCTGTGTAATCTTTTAATCAGGGTAATCCCTTAATTATTTTTTACCTTTAGCAGCTTCAGTTTCTGCTTGTTTTAATGCTCTTGACATTGCAACAGAAACGATAGTATCTTCAGGAGTGTTAGTGATTGCGTATTTATCACCTGAAAGGTCACGAACACGGAATAAACTACCTACTTCTAATTTCTCTAAGCTTACTTCTACGTTTTGTGGCATGTTAGCTGGTAACGCTTTAACACGTAGTTTACGTAATTTTTGGATTAATTTACCCCCCATTTTAACACCTGGAGAAGTTCCGGTTAATTTAACAGGGATTTCCATAACGATTTCTTTCTCGTCGAATAACTGAAGAAAATCGATGTGTAATAATACGTCGGTAAGTGGGTGAAACTGAGTATCTTTAACGATAGCTTTAGTTTTAGTACCGTTGATGTCGATCTCCACAAAGTTCACTTCCGGGGTATAAATAACGTCTCTTAAGTCAGCAATAACTACAGCAAAATGCTGTTGTTCTTTACCACCATACAATACCGCCGGAACTTTACCTTCGTAACGAAGTTCCTTGGCATCGCGTTTCCCTACGTTCTCTCTTGGAGAACCGCTAATTGCGATTGTTTTCATTTTTATTTTATTTATTTATTAGTATTAAGCATCAGGTATTGGGAATTGCTTCTTTAACCTGCTACCATTTAAATTCTTGCTTAAGTTTAACTGGTTAACTGAGCACAAAACCCACAATTAACCGATTAACCAGTTTATACGATTAATCTAACTATACTCTAAACAGATCACTAATTGAGCCGTGTTCGTTTACATTGGCAATAGCCCTTGCAAATAAACTTGCTGTACTTAGTACTCTAATTTTTGGGCTTTCCTGTTTTAAAGGAATGGTATCAGTAACGATCAACTCGGTTAATACCGAATTTTCTACCGTTTCGATAGCTTTACCTGATAATACAGCATGTGTACAAACCGCTCTAACACTTGCAGCACCATTTTCCATAATCAAGGCCGCAGCTTTTGATAAGGTTCCGGCGGTATCGCAAATATCGTCGATCAATACAACGTCCTGTCCCTGCACATCACCAATAATCGACATCGATTCGATTTCGTTGGCACGTTTACGGCGTTTATCGCAAATAATTACCTCTGCATTAAAAAACTTGGCAAATGTACGTGCCCTGTACGAACCACCCATATCAGGCGATGCTATAGTTAAGTTTTTTAAGCCCAGGCTTTTGATATAAGGTACAAAGATAACCGAACCGTCTAAGTGATCAACCGGAATATCGAAGAAACCCTGTATCTGTGCAGCATGTAAATCCATCGTCATGATGCGGTGAATACCTGCCGACTTTAATAAGTTAGCCACTAATTTGGCTCCAATAGCCACACGTGGTTTATCTTTTCTATCCTGACGGGCCAAACCATAGTAAGGAACTACAGCAGTTATGTAATGTGCAGATGCTCTTTTAGCGGCATCAACCATTAACAAGAGCTCCATTAAGTTATCGCTAGGCTGGTAAGTAGACTGGATTAGAAAAACATCACTACCACGAACTGATTCATCGAAAGAAGGTTGAAATTCGCCATCACTGAATTTGTGAATGGTTACGTTACCAAGTGGTTTGCCGTAGTGTTCGGCAATCTTAAGTGATAATCCCTTAGAACCTGTTCCGGAAAAAAGTTTAACCGGGTTGAACTGCAATGGCATGGGTCCGTGTAGTTTGCTGTTAAAAAAAATCGGATCATGTCTGTTTAAAACATGATCCGACGTTAAATTTCTGTTGTCCGACCTGGATTCGAACCAAGACAAACGGTACCAAAAACCGTTGTACTACCCTTATACTATCGGACAAAAACTTCTCGAAGATATTTCCTCGAAAGGGAATGCAAATGTAGGAAGCTTATTTCAAATTTGCAAGAGTGATTTTAAAATATTTTTAATTTCTTTCCCGCTCTTCCTGATTGCGATGCAAAGATAAAAAAATCATCATATAGCGTGCAACATTTTCTTTTTTTCTGCGACTTTTTTTACTGCGAACCACTTAAATCATTTATTATCAAAGACTAAATTTTCACTATGAATTACTCAAGGATTAACACCATTGGGGGCTGGCTATGCTTCATTGTTGCCGCAACCACCTACATTTTAACATTAGATCAATCTGTAAGTTTCTGGGACTGTGGCGAATTCATCGCTTCAGCCTTCCGAATGGAGGTGGTGCACCAGCCAGGAGCACCAATGGTATCGATGATCCAGCGATTATTCTCAGCACTTGCCTTAGGCGATAAAACCAAAATTGCCTATTTTATGAATGTAGCTTCGGCATTGGCCAGCGCAGGCACTATTTTATTCCTCTTCTGGACCATTACTGCCCTCGCTAAAAAAACCATTGTTAAAAAAGGTGAAGCTATAAGTACTCCAAAAACAATCAGCATCATGGGCGCAGGTCTGGTTGGTGCGCTGGCTTATGCCTTTTCTGATAGTTTCTGGTTCTCGGCAGTGGAAGCAGAGGTTTATGCCCTGTCATCGCTCTGCACAGCCATCGTATTCTGGGGCATCTTAAAATGGGAATCGCAGGCCGACGAACCTAAAGCAGACCGCTGGTTATTGTTTGTAGCTTATATCATGGGCCTTTCTATTGGCGTGCATATCCTGAATTTGCTAACTATACCAGCTTTAATATTTGTTTATTATTTTAAAAAGTTCCCTAAACCGACCTGGCAAAGCGTTGTAAAAATATTTTTGGTTTCAATTGCAACATTAGCGGTTGTACAATTTGGCCTCATCCAATACCTTATAGCGGCTGCAGCCAAATTTGATTATTTCTTTGTAAATACCCTGGGTTTTGGTTTTGGAACCGGTGTTATGTTCTTTGCTGTTTTGCTTATCGGAGGGCTGGTATACGGCATCCGCCATTCCATTCTTAAAAACAAAAGGGCATTAAATTTAATCCTGTTATTTACCGTATTGCTCTTATTTGGTTACAGTTCTTTTGCACTTTTAATTATCAGGGCACAGGCCAAACCCAATTTAAATAATACCGATCCCGAAAATGTATTTAACTTTTTAAGTTATGTAAACCGTGCCCAATATGGCGACAGGCCTTTGTTGTATGGCGAGAATTACAATTCGGAAAAGATCGACATTAAAGAAACCGGACAGTTGTATAGAAGAGGAGAAAAAAAATACGAATCGGCGGGTACCAGATCAGAATATGTTTTTGGCGAGAAAACCCTTGCGCCACGCATGTACAGCGACAAACCTGAGCATGTTAAATTCTATAAAAATTACATGGGCTTTGACGATACGCATAAGCCAACCTTAATTGAGAACCTGAAATACATGTTTTCTTTCCAAACCGGCCAAATGTACATGCGCTACTTTATGTGGAATTTTGTGGGCAGGCAGGATAATGAAGATGGCCAGTTTGGGGGTCGCCCAGGCACCTGGTTAAGCGGCATTAAGCCTATAGATGCCATCCGATTAGGTGACCAGAAAAACCTGCCACCATCAATTGTAGAAAACAAATCCTATAACCGTTTCTTCTTTTTACCCTTAATTATCGGGCTAATTGGTGCGATTTGGCACTTCAAACGCAACCAGAAAGACGCTGGTGTTGTTGGTTTAATGTTTGTTTTTACCGGTATTGCTATTGTCGTGTATTTAAACTCAGTCCCCATTGAGCCACGTGAGAGAGATTATGCTTATGTTGGCTCCTTTTATGCTTTTGCCATCTGGATCGGCTTAGGTGTATTCGGGTTAAAAGATTGGGCATTTAAAAAGCTAACTCCCCTACGCGCAAGTATTTTTGCTTCCATTATCGCCTTATTTGCTGCACCACTTATTATGGCCGAACAAGGCTGGGATGACCATAACCGATCGGATAGTCATGTAGCCCACGATATGTCGGTTAATTACTTAAAATCGTGCGCACCAAACGCCATCTTATTCACTTATGGCGATAATGATACCTACCCGGTTTGGTATGCACAGGAAGTAGAAAATATCCGTCCAGATGTACGTGTAGTTAACCTAAGCCTGTTTACTGCCGATTGGTACATAGATGGCATGCGAAGGAAACAAAACCAATCGGAGCCCCTGCCCATTACCTTAACACCGAACCAATATGTAGCCGGAACACGCGACATTATGTATTACCAGGATTATAAAATTGCGCAGCATATTGAGCTCAAAGAAATCCTGGATGTACTGCTATCGGATAACGACGCGGATAAGGTAACCATGAACGATGGCTCAAAATACAATGTGTTGCCAACCAAAAACCTGAAACTTTCGGTTAGTCCGCAACAGGTTTTAGATACTGGTACGGTACCCAAAGAAGATGCAGGCAAAATTGCCAATAGCATGGAGTGGACATTTAACCAGAACTATGTGACCAAAGGCACGCTGGCTTTATTTGATATTCTGGCACACAACAACTGGGAACGCCCGATTTATTTTACCGGAGCAATGCCCGATGAGCAATATGTAGGACTGAATAAATACCTATACTCGGAAGGACTGAACAAAAGGCTACTGCCTTTAAAACCAGATACGGCAATTGAACAAGATTTTGACCGCATTAACATTATACCTTTATACAACAACCTGATGAACGTTTATGGTTATGGTAACATTAAAAATGCCAACCATTTAGACAGACAGTCATCGGATGATGTAACCATGCTATCGAACATGTTTAACGGTTTATTAAATGGCCTGATAAACGAAGGTAAAATTGCGGAAAGCAAAAAGGCAGCTAATAAATTTATGGATGTGATTCCCACTAAATTTTACAGCATGCGCCAGGTAATGAGCACCTATTATTTTACAGAAAGCCTCTATCGTTTAAACGACCTGAATCGGGCAAATGAAATGATTAAAAGAACTGCCGATTATGTCAACAAGGAGCTCACGCATTTGGCAGACGTTTCAGAAAGCAAAAACCAGCTCGCCGCAGAGCAGGATGTGCGCTTTTACCTGGCCTATTTAGGGCAAATGGTAAAACTTACAGAAGCCTTTAAACAAGACGGGTTAAGCAAAAACCTCGAAAAACAATACAACAATCACATTATCAGGTTTACCCCATTTGCAACAGGCTAAGCTAAAAACAGTTCAAATTTTAATCCACGGGCAGATTTTACATTTCAGGTCCGTGGTTTTTTATTTTCCGGATTGGCCAAAATCCTTGTAGCGAACGGGATTAAGGCGTTAAATTTTGTTAAATCAATCCAAAAAATTACCTGTTTTATCGACTAGAATAGTTAATTTCGGCAGCATTTTTATGTAAAAACAATTTTTAATATCATTAAACAAACCAATGAATTATTCAAAAGTTAATAATATAGTAGGCTGGATCTGCTTTTTAATTGCTACACTAACTTACGTTTTAACCTTAGAGCCTTCTGCCAGCTTCTGGGATTGCGGCGAATTTATTGCATCAGCATTCAGGATGCAGGTTGTTCACCAGCCAGGTGCGCCTTTGTTCTTAATGATCCAACGGTTCTTTTCTATTTTTGCCACCGGCGATTTAACCCGGATTGCTTACTGGATGAACGTAGGTTCGGCTGTTTCGAGTGGAGCAACTATTTTATTCTTATTTTGGACAATCACTGCGCTGGCTAAAAAAACCATTGTTAAAGCAGGCGAAGAGCTTACCACTGGTAAACTGATCAGCATCATGGGTGCCGGAGCTGTTGGTGCCCTTGCCTATACTTTTTCTGACAGTTTCTGGTTCTCGGCAGTTGAATCGGAGGTTTATGCACAATCGTCGTTATTTACTGCGATTGTTTTCTGGGCTATCCTTAAATGGGAGGCACATGCCGACGAGCCGCGGGCTGATCGCTGGTTGCTTTTCATTGCCTACATCATGGGATTATCTATCGGTATCCACTTATTAAACTTATTAACCATCCCCGCGCTGGCTTTTGTTTATTATTTCAAAAGAACTGATAAAGCTACCACAGGCGGTATTTTTAAAACCTTAGTTGTTGGAATTTTAATTCTGGCAGTAATCCAGTACGGAATTATCCAATACCTGGTTTCGTTTGGTGCATACTTCGATTTATTCTTCGTAAATACATTGGGTATGGGCTTTGGAACTGGTGTTTTGTTCTTTGCAATTATATTAATCGGCGCCTTGGTTTGGGGTATCCGCTATTCAATTAAACACCAAAAGAAACTTTTAAACCTGGGTTTAATTTCCACAGTACTGATTATTTTCGGTTATGCATCGTTTTCCATGATCATTATCAGAGCTAAAGCCGATCCGAACTTAAATAATAGTGCCCCTAAAGATGCTTTCTCATTCTTAAGCTACCTGAACCGTGAGCAATATGGCGACAGACCATTAGGTTATGGCCCTAACTATAACTCAGAAAGAACGGGTGTAACAGAGGGAAAAACCATCTGGAGAAAAGGAAAAGAGAAATACGAAGTAGCCGGCAAAAAAACCGATTACCAGTACAATAACAATACTTTGTTGCCACGCATGTATAGCGATGACCCTAAACATGCCCAGTTTTACAAAGAATGGATGCATTTAGATGATACTAAAAATCCTAATCTTGTTGATAACGTAGGCTTCCTGGCCAGCTATCAGATTGGTTATATGTACATGCGTTACTTTTTCTGGAATTTTGTTGGTCGCCAAAACGACGAGCAAGGTCAGGGTAGCGGTTTTGAAGGTGAGTGGATTAGCGGAATTAAACCTATCGACTCGTGGTTACGTGGCGATCAAAGCAATTTGCCACCATCAACCATTGATAACAAAGCTTATAACCGTTTCTTCTTTTTACCTTTAATTATGGGTATTATAGGTGCTTTATGGCACTTTAAACGCAACCAAAAAGATGCAGGTGTAGTTGGTTTGTTATTCTTCTTTACCGGTATTGCCATTGTGTTGTACTTAAACCAGAAACCACTTGAACCACGTGAAAGGGATTATGCCTATGTAGGCTCTTTCTATGCTTTTGCGATCTGGATTGGTTTGGGTGCATTAGCCCTTAAAGAATGGGTATTTAAGAAAGTAAGCCCTACGGCAGGTGCCATTGGCGCAACAGTAATTGGCTTATTGGCTGCGCCGGTTATTATGGCCGAGCAAGGCTGGGATGACCACGACCGTTCTACCAAACTGGTTCCACATGATATTGCTTTAGATTACCTGCAATCGTGTGCGCCTAATGCTATTTTATTTACTTATGGCGATAACGATACCTACCCGCTTTGGTATATTCAGGAGGTAGAAAATGTACGTCCGGATGTGCGTATTGTAAACCTGAGTTTATTTGATACTGACTGGTATATTAACGGCTTGCGTCAAAAACAAAATGAGTCTGCTCCATTGCCAATTACCATGAAACCTGAGCAGTATGTACAGGGCGAGCGCGATGTAATGCCTTACGATGATTATAAACTTGCTGGCAACGTTGAACTTAAAAACGTGGTTGATTTGTTATTATCAAACGATGAGAGCGATAAAGTACCTATGCAGGATGGATCGAAATCTAATTTCCTGCCAACCAAAAACTTTAAAATTACGGTAGATCCGCAGCAGGTAGTAAGTACCGGAACGGTTTCGGCGGCAGATGCCTCGAAAATTACTACCGAAATGGACTGGAAGTTTAACAAAGGTTATGTCACCAAAGGAACTTTAGCGATGTTCGATATCCTTGCGCACAACAACTGGAAACGTCCGATTTATTTCGCTTCTACAGTACCTTCTGAGCAGTATAACGGTTTAGACAAATATTTATACAGCGAAGGTTTAGCTTTACGTTTATTGCCGTTTAAAGCCGACACTACTTCGACAGATGAACGTCCGGAGCAGTTAAATACGCCAGCTTTATACAATAATGTGATGACTAAATTTAAATGGGGTAATATGAAAACCGCTAAATATTTAGATCCACAATCATCAGATGACACTTTTATCTTCACCAATATTTTCAGCAGCTTAACCAACAGCCTGATTAAAGATGGTAAAATAGCAGAAGCTAAAAAAGTTGTGGATAAATATTATGAGGTAATGCCTGATAAATTCTTCGGTATCCGTACAGTAGTTGTGAAGTTCTACATGGCCGAAAACTTATATAAACTGGGTGAAACTGCCAGAGCGAACGATATTTTAGAAAAATCGGGTGATTACATCAGTAAGGAATTAAACTATCTGGCCGATATTTCCCAATCAAAAGGCTTAACGGGTTCTCAGAATATCCAAACAGGTTTATACTATCTGGATAGGATGATTAAAACCAGTAAGGCAGCTGGTCAGGATAAATTGAGTGACAAGCTTCAAAAAACATTTAATAACCTGGAAGGCCGTTTATCGATGTTCTTCCCGCAACAAGCTCCGCAATAGTAAGCGGATCTTAAAATAGCTTACAAGCAGCTGCATTAATTTGTAGCTGCTTTTTTGTGGTAAAATAAACCTCACAGGTTTTTAAAACCTGTGAGGTTTTGGTAATTGCCTAACAAAAAAATCCTGCCAGGCATAGCCAAACAGGATTCAAATTTATTTTAGTTAATGATGATTATTCGTTAACAACACCCATCGCACAGAATTTATCAATCCGTTGTTCGATCAGTTTATCGGTTTTTAGCTTACCTAAAGAAGCTAAATCTCTAACAATGTATTCTTTTAGGGTTTGTCCCATTAATTCAGGATCCTGGTGTGCGCCGCCTAAAGGTTCAGGAATGATTCCGTCAATTAACTTATTGCCGAACATATCGTCGGAAGTTAATTTAAGGCATTCTGCTGCTTTTTCTTTGAAATCCCAGCTTCTCCATAAAATAGATGAACAAGATTCAGGAGAAATAACCGAATACCAGGTATGTTCAAGCATATATACCTTATCGCCAATACCAATACCTAAAGCTCCACCTGATGCGCCCTCTCCTACCACGACACAGATAATCGGCACGCGAAGGATTGACATTTCTAACAAGTTACGGGCAATGGCTTCGCCTTGTCCGCGTTCCTCCGCCTCTAACCCCGGGTAAGCGCCCATGGTATCGATAAAAGAAATTACTGGTTTGTTGAATTTTTCGGCCAAACGCATTAAACGTAAAGCTTTGCGGTACCCTTCAGGATTAGCCATACCAAAATTGCGGTACTGACGCTCTTTGGTGTTTTTACCTTTCTGGTGACCGATAACCATTACTGTTTGGCCATTTATTGAAGCAAAACCACCGATAATAGCCTTATCATCTCTAACTGTTCTATCCCCGTGCAACTCAATAAAATCATCACAGATCATGTTGATATAATCGAGTGTTTGCGGGCGGTCTGGGTGACGGCTCATCTGAACCTTGTTCCAACCGGTTAAATTTTTATATAAGTTATTGGTAGTTTCATCTAATTTACCATCAAGCTCATCTAAAGTGGCAGACATATCTACCTTAGTTTTTTCGGCAACTTGCTTAACTTTCTCTATCTGCTGAACCAGGTCGGCAATAGGTTTTTCAAAATCGAATGATGTTTTTATCTGCTGCATAATTGAACCACAAAAATAAGTAATTATTTTTAGTTTGCAGTGATGTGTTTTTCGTTTAGAGTTTTACTATACAAATACTTGTCGCAAAGCCGATTATTATCATTTACGATTTGAAAAGCAATTGCAGCTATCTTTAGGTTAAAACAGTCCCGCCCCCGTTTCTGCCGGTCGAAACCTGTGAAACAAGCAAGCACACAATAAATAAATAAAAAACAGCTGCTTAAACCGGCATCTCACAATGGTCGGGTTTAGTTTACGTAGGTTTTGCTACTATGAGGGGTTTCCGTACCATCGCACCAAGTTATATAGCCCTGATTGAAATAGAAGGCCCGCAAACGAGGAACGAGTGCGGACTTGTAATGGAAAGCAGGACTGACATTAATTTTTGCACCGGGATTGCGCTTTAAATGAAGCTAAAAAGGTTGTAGTAAAAGAGTTGACAACTTAAATGGCATTGTGCCTGTAAAAGTTGTCAACTCTCGATTTGTGTCATTTCGGGTGCAACAAAGTCAAGAAATCTATCCACATAGATCTCTCCACTCCGCTGAGCTTCGGTCGAGATGACGACTAGCTTGGCTAAAACTTGGCAGCCTCTCCTGCTTTTGGCAGGGCTTTTTTAATAAACTCGCGGATATGATTATTGGCCGTTTTTAAATCATCTTTACGCAGGTACATCATGTGTCCGCTACGGTAACCTTCCCAGCTTACCCTATCCTGTAATTTACCGGCGGCATCTAACTGCCACATGCTATATTTGGCATTGAAGTAATCGCAGGCACCATCGTAATAGCCCGATTGTACCAGCAAATGTAAATAAGGGTTTTGTGCCATGGCCTGGCGCAGGTTATCTCCGGTTTGGTCGCCACTTTTATCCCAGGGATAAACCGAGCCGAACATATTGTATTTTAAATCTGTTTTATAGTTAAGCTCGTTGCGCAGGTACATATTAATAGCCGGCGTAAAAGAATGTAGCCACGAAGTTAACTCAGCATTATAATCAGGGCCTTCGCCAGCACTCATTTTATCTATACCGCGATAGCGCGAATCTAAACGACCAACGGTAAAACCTTTATCCCTTAATAATTCTTTCCAGAAAAAATCGGTAGGCACGTTGAGGTTGTAATCTAAAATAACCTTTTCAGAAAGGCCTGAGTAACGGGCCATTTTACCTGCAATGGCTTTCTTTTTATCGGCACTAAGCATACCGCCTTGCGAAATGGCCGGAAGGAGCTCGTTAATGGTAAAAGTTTCTACCTCGGGCAGCATTGCTGTTAAATCTTTACCTTGTAAATCTGCAGCCAGGGCTTTATGATACCAGGCTGTGGCTGCAAAGTAAGGCAAGCGTAAAGCTGCATCAACCGGACCGCTACGCTCAATACCCAGCTCGGTAGGTGAAACCAATACCACTCCGTTTAAGTACATCCATTGATTGTTTTGCAGCTCTAAAGCTAGCCCCGAAACACGCGTGGTACCATAACTCTCACCAATTAAAAACTTAGGCGAGGCCCAGCGGTTGTTGCGAGTTACAAAGGTATTGATCCATTCTGCAAGGTATTTAATATCGGCCCTTACGCCAAAAAATTTGTTGGTTGGAATATCTTTACTTACCGCTCTCGAATAACCTGTGTTTACCGGATCGATGTACACCACATCGGCTACATCTAAAATCGAATATGGATTTTCTTTATATCCATAAGGCTGCACAGGGTAACCTTCGTCATCGATATTTAATACCACCGGACCAGTGTAGGCAATGTGCATCCAAACTGATGCAGAACCCGGACCGCCGTTAAAAGAAATCACCAGGGGTCTTTTATCTCGGTTTTGCACATCACTGCGTTCGTAATAGGTATAGAACAAACCTGCAATGGCTTTCCCTTCTTCATCCCAAACAGGCAGGGTGCCGGCAGTTGCCTTATAGGGTACGGCCTTGCCATCAATAGTTACCGAGTGGTTGCTCACCACTGTACTTTCTACTTTTATATTCCGCTCATTATTCCCCAGTTTGGCTTCTTCTTTAACGGTAACCTGTGTGGTGGTAACGGTTTCTTTTGACTGATTTTTTTTAGGGCCTTGCTGGGCCTGGGCCATAAGACCTCCTATTAGTAAGGTAGCTAGTACAAATCTGAATTTCATTGCGTTAGTTGGTTTGGATTCTAAATATCAAACTATTGTGTGGTTAATCAAAAATCGCATTAGAAATGTTACCAATAAAAAAGCCTGCATCGCTTTTCGCAAATGCAGGCTAATTAAATGTTCAACTATAAATTCGCTATATGCAAATATTTATATCACAGCTTCTGCTGTGGCGCTATAAATTTGCCAGCCACTCGTGGTATTTCCGGTAATGGTAACATAGATATGGTAGTCGTAAGTACCATCTGAAATATACCCCTCAAATTTATCTACATTAATTGTACCTCCAGAATGCGAAACATTGGTTAAAGTAACAGTACCAACTCCCTGAATAGTAGTTGTTACAGCACCATAAACCTGACCGGTATTATACTGGGTACTTGCTACGCCTGGCACGCTATTATCAGCCGTAAAGTTTTTTGTAATTACAATAGGAGGCAAATGCTTGGCTGCGCTTTTGGCTACTTCCGGTTTAAAACTACTGAATAAACAAATGGCAGTTGCCAGGATTAATGCAAAATAACGTGTTGTTTTCATGTTTTTTTTAAGATTAAGTTGTTTATAGATTTATTTTTTAGTGGCTGCTAAAATAACTTCGTACAAATATTTACCTGGTCTGTTTATACGGGTATTAAACCGAACATTCAGTTTAACCGGTCTCTTACTCCAGGTACCATAAGGTAATTGCGATGGCGGCCCCCATATCGGAGCATTCGCAGTATCAATAGACGCAATGTTGTTGGCATTAATCCTATAGTAACAGTTTATACCGTTGCTTTGTGTATCCCAATAAAGCGCAGGGAAAGGACTGGTAGCATAATCGTAAAGCACTGCTGTATCGGTAACAGTAGTCTTATAGGCAAAAGTTCCTAAAGTTTTAAGGTAACTATTACCACTTGGCCTTAGTTTATACTCTGATGGAGTAAATAAAGCGCCGTTTTTATCTTTAAATTTAAGTACAACCTGATTAGGAGAATCGGCAATACGCTTAATTTTTAACCATGCTGTTGTCGAACGACCTACAGTAGCATCAATCCAATCTGCATCGTATGCAAACCTGATTGCCGTTTCGCTGTTTGCTTCAACAGCCAGTGCATATGGAGCATTAATATACTCGTATTCTACTTGCGGCGCTAAGATAATGGTACATATACCGTTGTACACTTTCGTTCCATTCGGATTTTCAACCTGGATATCCAGCAAATATTCTCCCGGGGGAATGTTATTACTTGCTTCGTTAAAAACCATTTGTCCACTTGCCGGCGCTACCTCAAAAGGTGTTTTCTTAACCCGGCTTCTTTTCGCGTTGATTAAAGCAAGGGTAGTATCGGTTCTGGGATCGTACGGTAACTTCCAAACATCTAACTCATACTCTTTAAAAAATTCATCAGCACGTTTTCCGGTTGCTTTATTCCGAACATTTAACAGGGTTACTTTAAATGGTGGCGTTGATGCATCGGGAATTAATCCTTGCGAGAGATAGAACGAACCTGCATTAACCCTTAACGGATTTGAAGAATAGCGCAGATAGTCACTTAAAAAGCCTTCTTTTACTTTTCTGCAGGCATTTAAGCTTACGGCAGCTATGATAAGGCAAAGTATGCCTCCAAATAAATATATCTTTTTCATAAAATATTGCTTTAAAAATCTTTTACTTTAAATGTCCATGGATGCGAATTGCTCAGTACATGAACAATACCATTTGTGGTTTGAATACCTGAAGTTTGACAAACAGTACTTCTATCTAACAATGCAGGATCTCCAGTCGGATCTTCTTTTTTACCATTAACCATAATGTCTCTGTCGCCTATTACTTTTATAAAGTAAACCAATCGGGCATCGGTTGTAATAATCCCATCAACAAGATATCCCGGCGTTTTGGTGTACGAAATAATAAAGCTTTCAGCAGGGGCAACTGCAGAATGGTAAACCTGTCCATCTTCTGTAAGTTGTTCGTAAGATATTTTACCTTTAAAAACATAGATTCCCAGCGAATCGCGAAGCATGGCAGGTGTAAAATATTTAAAAAGAGAATCTAAAGTATATTTTTTGTTCTCATCGATCTGACGGGCTTCATCACGCTTAATATTCAGAAAGTTATTAATTGAATAATTATTGGGCACGAAGAAAGTCACATCTCCGTTAATGATATCTTTTAAACCCGCACGATCAATCACCATTAAAGTTGTATCGAAAACCTTTTTAGGATGCGACTTTAAAAAATCGTAAGTATTAAAATTCACCTTTGGATTGCTTAGCCCTCCATCGATAATGCCGTTGCCTTTTTTACAGCCGAAAAAAATTGCTACAGCTGCAAAAATTATAAATATGTGTCTTTTCATGTTGTATATGCTTAATATTTACCTTTCCAAAATTCGGTTTGGTTAATGAGGTTGTTGTTTTGCAGAATACTGTTAGCAATTGGCCATCTCCAACCTTTAAGTGCTTTTCGGGCATCTGTCATCCAGATTGGGCTACGGTTCATCCTTACCCCATCGAAGAAATTCTGCCCTTCGCCTGCAAGTTCGCGCACACGTTCGTTCATGATGTCGATTTTTAAGAGGTTACCTACCGCACTGCTTGCACCCGTATTGGCCCTTGCCCTTACCACATTCAAAGCTGTTTTAGATTCGGTATCTCTGCTCAGCGCATTCAGTGCTTCTGCCTTTAACAAATACATATCTGCCAAACGGTAAATAATCAGGTTACTCTCGATATAAGGTTCGGTTGGAGTTTTGTAACCCACATCACTATACTTGATTAAAAGATCGATATCAGCGCTGCTACTGTAGCCGTAAAATTTTTCCAGCCTCACATCTGCAGTGTTTGGATAAATATTGAAAAGAAAGTCAGGATTGATATAATATAGCGGCTTGTTGAAACTATTTGTGTAAGGCTCCATTAAGGTCTGAAAACCAATACCTCCGTAGAAATAAGCTTCTTTTTTTGCATTTGAAGAAGGGATTACAAAAATATTTTCTTTTGAATTGGTATTCTTAAATGGCATTCTGATATTCTCACCCGTTTCCAATCCGTAGGTATCTACCCTGTTAATAATCGAATCGGTATAAGCCAGAGTTTTAGCATAGTCATGGCGCCAGGCGCTAACATGAGCCAGCAAGCCTAAAGCCGCACCTTTATTGGCCCTTGCCCTTTGATATTGCGTAGTACCTTCAAAAGTCATTAATGCCGATGCCTTTGCAGCATCGCTAATTACCTGATCGGTAATTTTTTCTTCGGGCGATTGCGCCAATAGCTTAATTTGTTCTGCAGTGTAAATGGCTTCGTTTTGTAACGGTACTTCACCCCATACCCTTGCCATATAGAAATAGCACAGGCCGCGTAAGAAATACGCCTCGCCAATAATGTAATTCTTTCCTTTGGCACCACCTGCAAAAGAAGCATCGGCTATAGTTGGCACCTTGTCTATAACCAGGTTACAAACATTAATTACCTTATACCAATTGGTCCAGGTATGTGCGCCACCTTCGCGATAATAAACGGCATTTAAGCCCCCGTTTACGTAAGGCCCCTGCATGTTGGTATCGTCGGTTTTAAACTCTCCGTAAGGTAAATCGCCCCAAATAAAGAAAGCATTATCGGTATATAAACTGGTACGTAAAAGCGCATAAGCCCCGCCTATAGCCCCTTGGGCATCAGCTTCGTTTTTCCAGAATTTATCATCGTAAGTGGCGTTATCTAATTCATTATCTAAAGCCTTTTTACAAGATGGGGCAATTAATATGATTAGTAGCGTTGCTATAATAAGCAAACTACTTCTTGTTTTTTTATAATTCGTTTTCATCTGCTTATTTATTAAAATTCTACCTGAAGACCAAAGGTGTATTTTTTAGGGATAGGGTAACCATCGCCAAAATCATATCCTTGTGCATTTACTGCCTCAGCATCAATTCCAGAAAATTTCTGGAACATCACCAGGTTATCTACCATAGTATAAAGTTTTAAGCGGTTAATGCTTAACTTTTTCATCCATGGATAATTTTTAGGTGTAAAATCGTAGCTCAGGTTCACATTCTTGATCCGAACATACCAGCCTGGTTCTACGTAAAAGCTCTGATTAGATCTGAATACGTATAAACCTGCAAACGGATTTAATGCAGGAAAAGTGGCATTATCGCCAGCAGTACGCCAGTAGTTGTATTGCTCATAATTTCCGATTGATGCTCTGGCTAAATCTTCCGGGTTACCATAAAACAATCCGTTAGATAACCTTTGTGCTAAAGTGCTGTTTACAATGGTTCTGCCCAAGGTAAATGTGGTGAATACAGATAACGAGAAATTTTTATATCTGAAAGCATTGTTAATACCACCTGTAGCCTTCGGATTTGGATCACCGTAAAAGGTAATATCGTTTTCACCATTGTTATCAGAAATTTTGTAGTCTCCGCTGATATCTCTCCATTTTGGCATACCCAAAATTAATGTACCCCATTTGGTGCTTCCTACCTGACCAGTGTAAGGATTTACTAATAAATCGTTTATAGAGTTAATTACCCCATCAGTAATGTACATCTGAAACATGTTCAGGGGCTTACCAACTACATAGATGGTGCCATTACTGTACAAATCGCGGTTCCCATTTGGAAGCGCAGTAACTATATTTTTATTAAACGAGATATTAATTGATGGGCTCCATTGAAAATCAGACTCTGGTTTAAAAACCCTACCTGAGATCTGAAACTCAAGTCCTGAGTTTCTAACTCCTGCAGCATTACTTAACGAGGTGCTGTAACCAGAGGTTTCAGGTACTAGTACCTTTAACATTTGTCCAGTGGTATTTCTTACATAAGCATCAGCTGTAAAGCTTAGGCGGTGTTTAAAGAAGTCTAAATCCAAACCAATATTGGTTTGTGCCGATTCTTCCCAGGTTAAGTTATTATTGGTTAATTTATTAAAGTTTGGATAGATTACCGGAACACCATCGTAAGTGCCGGCACTACTGCCTTCATAACCAGCGCCCCCAAGAGCAAAGCTGTTGTAACGATCATTATCACCAATACTGGCTTCATCGCCACTTAAACCCCAGCTAAATCTTACTTTTGCCATATCGATCCATGAAATGTTTTTCATGAAATTTTCTTCGGTAGCTACCCAGGCAGCAGAAAATGATGGAAAAACGGCCCACCTGTTATCACGACCAAATCTTGAGGATGCATCGGCTCTGATATAAGAATCGAAAAGGTATTTTTCTTTGTAATCGTAATGTGCACTGCCGAAGAACGAAAGCTTGGCATAAGTAGAATGATCTGATCCTCCTGATAAATCTCCTTGAGCAACACCCGATACTACTTTGATATTATCATTCGGAATTCCTTCTCCTGCTACAGATAACGATTTATTATCGCGGCTCTCAAAAGCCTGCCCGGCAAGAAAATTTAAGTTGTGGGTTTCGTTTATGCTAAAATGATAAAGTAAGGTATTGGTAACCAAATACTTTAAACCTTCGCTATAGCCTGAATATGCGTACGCTCTGCCATTATATTCGCTTCTGGCCGGGCTAAAGAAATCGCGTTTCGATGAGCTGTAGTTAATAGCTGCCTCGGTATTGATGGAAAGGTTTTTTACAATATTATAAGTTAACTTCGTTACCACACTTACATTATTATCCGAGTTGTTATTCCGTACAGCATCGTAAGGCGCGTCTATATCTGCCCTATCCTGATCGGATAAATAAAACAACGATGAGGGCATGCTCACCGGATTAATTTTAAATGCATTGCGATAGCCCTGTTCTTCTGGCCTAACCCTACCTGCCAGTCTGATACCTCTGCTTAAACGCATTGAGGTTTGCATCTGAAATTTTTCGCTGAAATTTGCGCCTAAATTGGCATTAATAGAATAACGTTCGTAGCCAGTGGCTTTAATAATTCCTTTCTCGTTGTAGTGACCAACACCTACGCGGTAGTTGAATTTTTCACTTCCGCCTGATACAGCTAAATCCTGGTTAGAAACTGCACCGTTCTGATAAAATAAATCCTGCCAGTTGTTATTATTTTTAAATGAAGGGTTTAAACTATCTGTTAACATTACCGGAATCCGGTCTCTTATTTGCGTCGGATTTCCGTAATTGTAAATCAGATCCAGTTTTCTTCTTCTTTCTTCGGCTCCGATAACAGTTTCTAAGAAATCAGGCTGCTTAACCAAACCATAATAAGTATTAAAACTTACCTTCGGTACACCAGCTACTCCCCTTTTCGTTTTGATCAAAATTACACCATTTGCGCCCCTAGACCCATAAATAGCTGCTGCAGAAGCATCTTTTAACACATCGATAGATTCGACATCGTTCGGGTTTAATGAAGTTAAAAAGTTGGTCCCGGTCTGGGTGAATGATTCCACTTCATCTTCTGATACTGGTAAACCATCAATTACATACAACGGATTACTGAAAGCCCTATCGCCATCAAATTCTCCTGCCGACATAATCCTGGTATTACCGCGAACCATTAAAGAGGTACTTACCCCTGGCTGACCGGTAAAGTTCTGTACGTTTACACCGGGCAATTTACCTTGTAAAAGTACATCAACACTGGCAGCGGGAAGGTTTTCGATATCTTTACTGGTTACTGTGGCAAGTGCTGCTGTAGAATTCTTCCGCTTTATTTGCTGATAACCTACTACAACCACATCGGTTAAAGATTGTTGATCGGGACTAAGGTTAACATTGATTTCGCTACGCCCGTTTACGGGTACTTCTTTTAGCTTGTAGCCTACATAGCTGAAAATTAAAGTAGCTTCTTTTGATGCGGTTAAGCTATAACGGCCATTTCCATCGGTACTCACCGCTGTTGTGGCATTTTTTACCTTTACCGATACGCCCGGTAACGATAGGCCATCGTCAGAGCCCTTGACAACTCCGGTAATTTTTAACTGGGCTGATACGGATGTAACAACCAGCAGAAAAACGGCGAGAATGCCGATTCTTCGGGTGTAAAATTTGGTCATGAAAAAAAATTTAGGTTTGATTAGTTGTTATTTTACTGCTTACAATAAATTATAATCAGTAGGTTATTTCGGGAACGCTAGTTTTGTTTGTTACTTAAAGGTAAGGTCAAACAAATCACATTTTTTTCTAAAACAATGCGCAAACGTTTGATCGAGTTAAGAAGAAAATAAGGCAAATAAATTCACCTAAAAATTTAGTACAGCCCTGTTTTTAGCATATTTTTCAAAGATTACAACAACGTTTAAGCGCAAAGGCAGTATTGAAGCTAAAGCACGATAAATTGCCGCACAAACGTTTGACTGAATCAAAGTTTTGAGTGGCTTGTGCATAAAAAAACCGACATCGCTTTTAGCAATGCCGGTTAGTAAAAAGGGATGATTTGTTTTATTTATCCCACCATACCTTACCTACCAGTTTATCTCCACCAGGAACTGCAGCTGATGCTGCTTTGTAATTGGTAGCATTAGATACACCTTCAAAAAGCGGGTAAGGAAAACGGCGGGGAATGGAGCCTCCTGTGTTGGTATTAGGATACACCACAGGCACTAAAACCGGAAGTCCGGTTCTTCTCCAGTTAGACCAGGTTTCGTAAAAATCGAGCATGGTGATGGTATGTGCCCAGTATTGCGTAGCAATCATATCTAAACCATTTGCCGCCACATAAGGATGTGCAATTAAATAAGCAGCAGCATCGGATGCACTTACGGCCATGGCAGCATCGTACTGCGAAAGATAAGTCATGGCTGAGGTTACACCTGCATTATAATGTGTTGCGGCCGAACCACCAATACCATAACGTTGGGCAGCTTCGGCCCAAAGCAGCTCAGTTTCTGCATAAGTTAAGATAAAGGTATTACCGTTTCGCTTTAACATGCCTGGGTTAGGCGAAGAATAATCTGTAAAATCGGTATAAGATGCATCCTGGCGGATATCTCTACCGGCAATACCACTTAAATCTTTTCCGTTTGGCATTCCTTTCTGTACCGCAGCTGTAGTAATATAAGCAGGGTTCTGATCTTTAGTCCCATCAGTTAAATACAGTTTAGTTACGGCTACTTTACTTAAACGCGGATCGTTATTGGTTTTTAAGTAGTTGATAAATGTACTGCTCCATCTGGTATAAAAATTCTCCTGACCGCCATCGCCCAATAAAACCTGGGCATTTCTGTTCTGGGTAACCCGGCTACCATTAACATCATGCTTGAAAAAAGCATTGTCTGCATCGCCTGTCATGGTTTTGCCCACTGCTTTGTTAATATAAGTTTGTGCTAAAGTAGCGTCTGCTTTGGTTAAACGCATGGCCATACGCAACATTAAACTGGCAGCAAATCGTTTCCATTTTGCCACATCGCCGGCAAATACCAAATCGCCTGTTACTGCATCTCCGCTTGTGCTTAAGGCATTGCCTGCCTCATCAACCTCTTTTAAAAGATCGGCATAAATGGCTTGTTGCGCATCGTATTTAGGGTACAAGTTTCCGGTATAATAACCTTTACCTGCATCAAAATAAGGCACATCGCCGTATAAATCGGTAAGGCGCTCAAAAATTAAGGCTTTCCAGATTCTTCCCATTTGATAAACATTATTGTATTGGGTTTTTCCTTTGGTAAATTCTACCAGATCGGCAGCGTATTTTACCTGATCGGGATAAGCCTTTTCCCAGTAAGCAGCTGTATAACCTTCGTTTAACATGTATTTATCGCCGGCCCAATAGCCAATTACTGATGACATTCCCTGCATCATGGTAGAGGCATAAATTAAATTCCCGCGCCAGGTTTCGTAAGCGAAATCGATACTTCCGGTATAGTTTAGCTGTGCTGTTGATAATAAATAATTAGGATTATATTGTTCTTGCCCAACCGAAACCGGGTCTGTATTAATTTTTTCGAAGTCTTTTGTACACCCAGTTATCAATGCTAATCCAGATAAAATAAGTGGTATGTATAATTTTATGATCGTTTTCATTTTCAATTCGTTTAGAGGATTATAACTTAACACTTAAATTTAAACCATAGGTGCGCACAGGCGGCACACCGCCCAACTCCATACCCGGAAAAGTGGCATTATAACTCGATTCAGGATCGATGTTATCTGTCTTTTTCATGATGATGAATAAGTTACGCCCAACAAAACTTAAATTGAGGCCTTTAATCTTATTGTTGAACAGTTTTGCCGGGAAATTATACCCCAATATCACCTGTCTGAATTTGACAAAGCTGGCATCCTGAACAAATTGTTTTGAAACGTTGTTGGCATAGGTGGTATAATAATTGGCTGCATTAATACCCAGCGCATCACGATTTTCTAAAGTAGCCTGGTGAAGTCCGAAAACATAACCATAGTAATCGGTTGCCGAGAAAATTTTCCCGCCCCACTTGCCATCAATTAAGAAAGACAGGTTAATGCCCTTATAGTTAAATTCGTTGTTCCAGCCTGCGCTCCATTTACCATAGGCAGAACCATAAGCTTTTAACTCGCCTCTTTCTGGTGCACCGTTGGTATCCTTAACAATATTGCCACTGACATCGTATTTAAAATCGTAAGCCATTACCTGACCAACCGGCAAGCCTGCTATATTTTGTAAAAAGCCAACATTACTTCTGGAAGTGGCCAACAGCTGCGAGGCGGTACCTGGTGCCAGCGTAATTACCTTGTTATCGTTATACGATCCGTTTACGCTTGATGTCCAACTGAAATCTTTATTTTTTAATATAACACCTGAGATTAATGCCTCAACACCTTTATTTTGAAGTTCGCCAATATTTAAAGTGGCACCATTGTAACCTGTGGTGGTTGAAGTGGGTACATCCAGAATTTCATCACTCGATTTTTTGTTATACCAGGTTAGATCCAGATTTAACCTATCGCCAAAGAAGCGCATTTCAGTACCAATTTCGAGCTCCTTCGCTTTCGAAGCAAATAATGATGCATTTGGGATGGATGGATTTACGATATTCCCAATCGGACTTCCGTTAACCGTTTCGCTGCGCAGGTTATAATACAATTGCGTTTTAAACGGTAAAGCTCCTTGCCCCACTACGGCATATCCTGCCCTTAATTTACCGAAGCTTAAGAAAGATGGCTTCCATAGTTCAGAAAAGACGAATGAACCGCTAATAGCTGGATAAAATACACTGAGTTTATTATCTTTTCCTGGCGTTGCTAAAGTAGAAAACCAGTCGGTTCTTCCGCTTCCTGTTAAGTAAAAGATATCTTTATAAGTAAATTCTAAAGTACCATAAATGGATTGTGTTTCCTGATCGCTTTTAACAACGCTAACCGTTTTTCCGCCGGTATTGGATAAGGTATAGATTCCAGGGATCTGGAAAGAACCGCCCTGGTTGGTAGTTTGCGTTAATTTAGTACGGCGATAACTGGCACCAATATTTGGGGTAATCGAAAAATCGTCTATTTTAAAAGATTTACCGATTAAACCATCCACATTAATATCAGAAAAATTGGTTAACTGTTCAGTGTAACCCCCATCCAGATCGTAAGCCGTGCCCGAAGGTGTTACGCCCAAATAGGTTTCGTTATAGGCATCTCTACCTGCCCTTGCCTGTAAAAACAATCCATTATCGAAAGTATATTTTGCATTGGCCGAACTTAACAAACGTTCTTTTTTGGTGTTGTGGATAAATTCGTAAGCTGCAAACCAGGGATTAGTTGCGTAAGGATTACCTGTATTATAAAGGATTTCGTTTCCTTTATCATTTTTCCACGGTTTTAAATCGTTAATATTTACGCTGGTTGGTAAAAAAGCAGCATTGTAATTGGCATTACCCGCACCATCCGAAACCATCGGGCGGTTTTTAGCCTGCTCTAAAATATAGTTAAAACGGGCATCAACTACTAGGTTTTTAACCGGATCGAAAGTGCTCGACAAGGTAAAATTCTGCCTGTTCAAACCTGAATTAGGCACTACAGAGTTGTTGTGCAAATCGCTTCCCGAAACGCGGATTACCCCGCCGGTGAAAGTTTTATTTAAAGCTAAAGTATTGGTAAAGCTATTTCCGGTTTTATAAAAATCTTCGATATTGCTTTGCTGAGCCGAATAAGGTCTGCTTACTCCATCAAACTGTACCACATTCGAGCCATCCAGGCGTGCGCCCCAACTCGATCCACCCGTAGAGGCTGCAGCAAGTTGAGTAGCTGGTTTTTGTCCGTTTACACCCTGACCATAAACATACTGCCAGTTTGTTCGGTCCATCACCTGCTCGCCTACATAGTTGCTGTTAAACTCTATGCTGTTTCCCTTGCCGCTTTTGGTGGTGATTAAAATTACACCAGCTTTGGCACGATAACCGTATAATGCCGCTGCAGCCGCACCCTTTAAAACCGAAATACTTTCTATATCATCGGGATTTAAGTTACCGATAGCATCACCACGATCGGGCGCATTATCGTATTGTCCACCAGAGTTACCTACAGAATTGGCATTGAACCTACCTACAGGCTCGCTCTCCATCGGAATACCATTAATTACATATAAAGGCTGACTGCTTTGGCCCAGACTGGAAACACCGCGGATAATAACACTGGTTGCCGCACCAGCACCACCCGATGTTGAACTCACATCTAAACCGGCAACTTTACCTACCAATGAGTTTAACACACTATTTTCTCTTGCCTGGGTTAAGGTTTCGCCACCTACCTGCGTAACCGAATAGCCTAAAGCCCTTCTTTCTTTCTTAATACCCAAAGCGGTAACTACCACATCGGTGAGTTGCTTGGTATCTTCTATGAGCACGATATCGATAACTGTTTTAGTGCCGATTGGAAGTTCTCTGGTTTGAAAACCCGCATAAGAAACGACCAGAATAGCATTTTCGGGAGCATTTAAAGCAAACTTACCGTTTACATCGGTAGAGGTACCAATACCCGTTCCTTTTACCCGCACACTGGCACCGGGTAAAGCACCTCCAAGTGCATCTTTTACAGTTCCGGTAATGGGTACTTCCTTATTTTTGCTAATGACAATTAAGCCGCCATCGGAAACAGAATATTTCAGGTTCGTTCTGTTTAAAATAGCTGCCAGCACATCGGTAACCAAAGTGTTGGTTACAGTAATACTTACATCCCGGTTTACGGGTACATAAGAAGAGCTGTAAACAAAATGGTAACTGCTTTGCTGCTCAATAATCTGTAAAACCTTTGCCAGCTTTGTTTTCTTAACATCTAATGAGATTTTTTCCTGGGAAAAAACAGATGCTGAAACATTAAGGCAGGTAATGAAAACCATAATACAGGCTAGTTTCATTAGCATAATGAATTTTAAAAGCCTCCTGTATCTCGGATGCCCTTGCAGTAAGTAATAATAAATCATATTTTTGTTTTTTTTGGTTGCATAAGTTATTGGCAGCAATCTGTTTGCGCATAAACTGCCAGTTAATTAATCAAAAAAGAAACCTATAAGGGCGGTGCTCCAACACCGTCCTTTTTTTGTCTCTATTTTGAGATGGTGATTTGTTTTCCTTTTATCTCATATTTAAAATTGTTTTCGGTTTCTTTTAATGCCTTTAAAACATCTTCTATTGTCTCGTTGGTAATGGTTGCCGTGAAACGGTATTTTTCAATTTCCGGATCTGTGAACCTGATTTCCACGTTATACCATTTTTCCAGTATATTTTTAATTTCGTCGAAATCCTGGTCATAAATCTCTATGCGATTCTGGGTCCAGGCGGTTTCTACAATCGTACTATCTTTAATTTTGGTATAGTGGTTAATGGTAATTTCTGGTTTTGGCGTTGTAGGCTTAACCAGTTTAGTTGACTGCTTTGGCACCTGCGTTTTATAGAAGGTAACCTTCTGACTTGGCTTTAGTGTTATGGTACCTCCGTTTCCGTTTACGGCCTCCATTGTAATTAAACCGCGAATAAGCGTTGCTTCTGAGGTAATTTCATCAGGGTAAGCTTTAACGTTAAACGCAGTACCCAACACATTGATGTTAAAATCGCTGGTATGTACTTTAAAAGGCCTGCTTTTATCGTGCGCCACATCAAAAAAGGCCTCGCCGGTTAAGGTTACTTCGCGATACTTATCGTTAAAGCCTTTGGTAATGGTTAAATTACTTTTTGCATTGAGCAATACCGAAGTGCCATCCTCTAAAATAATTTTTTTACGTTCGCCACTTTTGGTAGTAAAACTATAAACCTGCTGTACGGTGCTTTGGTTCCCTTTATTAAAATATAAGCGATATAAAAGCACTGAGCTCAGCACCAAAACAATGGCGGCTGCAATTTTTAACCAGCCATAACTTTTAAGCTTTACGGATTCAACTACCGGAAACATCGTTTCTGCTAAATTTTCGCGCTGTTTATTTAAGGGGCGTTTATTTCCGCTCAGTATCACATATAATTTTTTTGCCTCTGCTATCACCAATGCCTGCTCGGGATGGGCATTGATGTATTTCTCCCAATATCCAATGCATAGCGCATCCGTTCCAGCACAATACTGCTGAAAAGTACTATCGACAAGGAAGTCTTCTGCATTGAATTTACTTCTATCAACCATTTTATTTTTGCCTTTTATATATCAGTGCCTAAAAGCTTTACTTTTTCCTAAGGAAATTTTAACTTTTTTTTAACACAACAAAATATATGCCCTGAAGAGCCTGAGAGAAGGAAATTTAATTTCAACAAAAAGGTCTATTTATTCGCTAATCAATGGCAAGTGAAATAGCGCGGTGCAAAACCGTAATGAATTACCAGTAAGCAAATGATCGAATGAACTAGCCCTTAAACTCTTTCCTCAATATTTTGAGTGCATCGTAAATGGTATTGTAGGCTGTTTTAATGGTTTGATTGGTTTGTTCGGCTATCTGCTCGTAACTAAAACCATCAAAAAATTTTAAATGGATAAGCTGTTTTTGGCGGAAGGTTAGTTTTTCCAATGCACTTTTGAGCTGATGTTTCACCAGTTCATCACTTTGTACTTTGACAATAAATTCTTCGTAACTCATTTCCATCCAATCGCCATCGGCACCTGCATTAAAAAGGGCATCGTTAATTTTGCGCTTTCTTTCGAGGATCCGCAGCAGTTTACGCTTTAAAAAAGTACGGAGATAAGCTTCCACATTTTCGACCCTGGTGAGGGTTTCGTGCTTTTCCCATATGGTAGTAAAAACCTGATCGGTAGCTTCGCTTGAAGTATCGGCATCGGCACATACCCTAATCCCAAAATTGACCAGCGGGTAATAAAGTTCGGCATAGAGATCAAAAAACGCATCCTTATCGCCGGCGCGTAGCCGTTCCCAGAGTAAGTGATGCGTTAGTTTATCTTTCATTTAGGATGCTTTGTTGTTAAAGCAATATTAACTAAAAACAACAAGATTATTACCAGCTGACTTAATAAACCTCGCGGTTTTTTTAAAGTTTTCAACTAAACCCCACAGGTTTAAAAAACCTGCAGGGTTAACGTTACTTTAAAGCAGTCTTACTGAAAATATGGTACTCGCCTGGAGCCAGATTTCCGGTGTAAGTACCAGAAGATAAATTTATACTGGTGCCAGTAGCATCGAGCCATGTACCTGTGCCTCCAAAATCGATATTAGCGGCCTGGGTTACCACATCAAAATTACCTACCACAATAACAGTATTGCTGCCTTCGGTTAATTTAATGTACTTAACGCCTCCGGCAAGGTTGTAAGTAAAACTGGTAGTATTAAAAATGCTATTGTTCTTTTTTAGCCTGATAAATTTCGCATAAGCATCGTATAGCGCTTTGCGGTTAGGATCGCTGAAATATTCCCACCTGATGGGTTTATCGCCGGTGCGTCCGTTAAAATCGATGCTTACATCGTAGCCCAGCTCACCAAACTGCCAGATCATTTTAGGCCCCGGTATACTGAATAAAAATGCCGCAATTAATTCTTCTCTTTTCAAAGAAGTAGCGAGATTTCCTTTAATCATATAGCTGCCAGAACCGTTGCCGTAACTGATGTTTTTGAAGTTTAAACGTTCTTCATCATGACTTTCGCCATAACTTATCAGATTCTCTGATTTAGCAAAACCATGGTTGGTATAAAAGCCCCATTGAAAATTCGAACCACCAAGCCAGCCCATCGTAGCTTCATTCATATCGTGATTCAGGTTATTCCAAAGCATCATACCATCATCGGCCAAAACTTTTTCTTCCGTTTCTTCTGCAAAATGTTCGAGTATTACATAAAAATTAGGGTCGATATTTTTGATATAACTGTTATAATCTTTCCAGATCGCAATACGGCCGGCATCATAAAGCCTGAACTGTGCATCATCGGTTGATGATTTCTGGGTAAAGCCTTTGGAAAGATCGAAACGGAAACCATCAATTTTGTATTGCTGCATCCAAAATTTGATGACATCTTTCGAAAACTTTTTCGTTGCAGCACTTTCGTGATTAAAATCGTAACCCACATTGAAGGGGTGTTTGGCATCAACATTAAACCATGGACTGGAACCAGTTGGCTTTGAACCGTCAAAATACAGCTGCACCATCGGCGACTGACCAAAGGAGTGGTTCAGTACCATATCCATAATTACCGCAATACCTTTACCGTGGCACTCATCGATAAAATTTTGCAAAGCCGTTTTAGTACCATAATATTTATCGGGTGCGAAATAGAATGATGGATTATAACCCCAGCTCAAATTCCCCTCAAACTCATTAACCGGCATCAGTTCTATCGCATTTATGCCTAAACCGATCAGGTAATCCAATTTGGCCAGCGTCGAAGCATAGTTATGGTCGGCAGTAAAATCGCGCACCAATAACTCATAAATAACCAGGTTGTTCTTATCAGGACGGCTAAAACTGGTGTTTTTCCAGCTGTAAACCGGCTGATTGGCTTGCATGACACTCACAATTCCGGTTGTTTTTCCGGTTGGATAGGCTTTAAGATTCGGATAGGTAGCCGCCGAAATGTAACTGTCGTTATCGGGGTCTAAAATCTTTTCACAATACGGATCGGCCACTTTAAGGTTTCCATCAACATAAAACTGATAGGCATATTCTGTATTAGGGTTCAGGTTATCTAACTGAATCCACCAGTAATTTCCATCGGGAGTATTTTTCATTGCTGATGCGGTGGTAGACCAATTGTTAAACTCGCCTGTTACCGCCACAGTTTTTTTACCTGGCGCGTAAAGCGTTACAATGGCCGATGTTCCATTATTGATAAAAACAACGCCATCCTTTGCCCCAGCGGGTAAATCGGATGTTTGGTTTACCGGTGTAGGTTCAGGGGTATCGTTAGCCGCTTTTTTGCAGGCGGTATGCGTTGCTGCTATTAACAGCAAGAAATAAAATACTTTTTTCATTTGGTTAGAAATTATTTTTTTATAGACACTCGTCATTGCGAGGAACGAAGCAATCTTACTACGACCGCATTAAGATTGCTTTGTCGTTCCTCCTCGCAATGACGTATAACTTATAAGTAAAAAGGTTAAACACTTCTATTTTCTTCTACTTCCAGTTTAGAAGCCAGCACCTCATCGGTTTTCTTTTCGCGGATAAATAAATAGCAAATTACAGCAGCCAAAATCATTAAACCGCCACCGAGCTGAACGGCCAGCAGCCTATCGTTATTTAGCACATTGCGCATTAACCAGCCAAAACCCAGCGAGGCAATAATTTCGGGCAGTACAATAAAGAAATTGAAAATGCCCATATAAATACCGATTTTATCTTTCGGTAAAGAACCGCTTAGCATGGCATAGGGCATAGATAGAATACTTGCCCAGGCAATGCCTACCCCTGTCATACATAAATACAACATATTTTTATCATGCACCCAGGCCACACTAATTAAACCAATAGCACCGCAAATCAAACAAAGGGCATGCGTGGTTTTTCGCCCCAAAGCATCGGCAATTTTAGGAAGTACCAAGGCAAAAAGAAAGGTAACCACGCTGTAATAAGCCAATGTTAAACTCCCAAAATCGGCCCCATGTGCATAAACCGGATCGGCAGCATCTTTACCTCCAAAAACATTAACGGCAACTGCTGTAGTGTAATAAAACCACATTAAAAACAAACCCGGCCAGGTAAAAAACTGTACCAGCGATACCACCTGCATTCTTTTAGGCATATTGCGCAGGGCATGAAAAATCTCTCTGATCCCGCCACCAAAGCCACTGTTACTTGCTTTTACTTTTTCTTTGAAATTAACATCCTGTGGCGGATATTCTTTGGTGGTAAGTACCGTCCACATTACAGCGGCAAAAAAGAAAAATGCACCGATATAAAAAGAGAACTTAACATTTTCGGGAATGTTGCCCTGCTCCGCGGTATTTGTTAAATGGAAAATATTGTTCATAATCCAGGGCAAGGCCGAGGCAACACTTCCTCCTAAACCAATCATCATACTTTGCATAATAAAGCCTCTGTTTACCTGACTATCGGGCAGTTTATCGGTTACGAAAGCACGGAAAGGTTCCATGGCGATATTGCCAAAAACATCTAAAATCCACAATAAACCTGCAGCCATCCATAACACACTGCTGTGCGGCATAAAAATTAAAGCTATACTGCTAACAATGGCCCCTATTAAAAAATATGGTCTTCTTCTACCCCACTTAGGGTGCCAGGTACGATCGCTCAGGTAGCCAATTACCGGTTGTACCAGAAGTCCGGTTAAAGGAGCAGCTAAAAACAATAAGGGAACCTGATCGGGATTGGCACCAAGGTTTTCGTAAATACGCCCCATATTGGCCCGTTGCAAATCCCAACCAAATTGGATACCGAAAAATCCAACGCTCATGTTGATAATCTGAACCAGTGTTAATTTCGGGTTCTCGAATACTGTTTTTAAACTCATTTTCTTTAGTCTAAGCGCTAAGCGCATGGCGCATGCCGCTTCACGTTCTAGCGGTTAATGCATCATTATTGTTAAAACTCTATCACCTGTGCCGAAACCGGTCCAACCTTTACGGGTATAGCCGTTCCTGCCGGAATATTTAATTTTTTATTGCTCAACAAATCCGTAACCGGAGATGAAGCTTTTACTTTTAAAATGTGATCGGGTATTTCGATACCAGCCATTAAAGTTTGGCTTCGATCAAAATTGGCTACCACTAACAGGCGCTGCTTGCCCGAGTAACGGATAAAAGCATACATGCGGTTGTTCATGTTGCCACTAACCGGAACCTCGTAAATATCACCATGTAAAACAGCATCGCTGCTTGTAGTTACCTTTAAAAGTTTTTGATAATAGGCCCTTAGCTGTTTTTGATCGGCGGATAATTTGCCTCCATCAAATAAACCTCCGTTCATCCATTGCTGGTGATTTGGAATGCCCCAATAATCAAAAATTGTAGTGCGGTTATCGTCGCCACCAAAACCCTCCTCGCCTTTTCCGGGCTCGCCAACTTCCTGACCGAAGTAAAGCATTACCGGACCCGCGCCCAAAGTTGCCGAAACAACCATAGCTGGTAGCGCCAGTTCGGCCTTGCCTGCAAAACCTGCAGAAGCAATGCGCTCTTCATCATGGTTTTCCAGAAAACGTAACATGCGATTGCCAAAACCGGCACTTTCTTTCTGCCAAACCGTACTAATCGCTTTCACATCAGCATTCGATTCGTTCCTGATCAACCTTTTTAAACCATCATACAAACCAACTTTATCATACAGGTAATCAAATTTACCTTCATCTAAATATTGCTTATAAACCTGCGGGTTATAGGCTTCACCCAGGAAAATTAAACCTGGATTAGTTTTTTTAACCTGCGGAATTACCCAGTTCCAAAAGGCAATCGGTACCATTTCGGCCATATCGCAACGAAAACCATCAACTCCTTTATTGGCCCAATAGGTTAAAATATCGCGCATTTTTAGCCAAACTGGTGGAATAGGATCAAAATAAGTTTTATCGCCATTCTGGTAATCTACGCCATAATTTAATTTAATGGTTTCGAACCAATCATCGTATTTGGGTTGTGCTGCAAAAACATTATTTCCGGTTGCCTTTGCCGGGTTTTCATCAAACTTTCCATCTTGTAAAACCGCAACAAGTGTTTGCTTAGGCTCGTGTTGGGGCACCAGAAATTTTTGACCTGGGATATAATAAAAATCATTTTTAGGACTAAAACCCTTCGTTACATCATCCTGTGCACCAAAATCGGCCACATTTTTAGGTTTGGCATACGAATGATAGCTCCTTGCCACATGATTGGGTACGAAATCAATAATTACTTTCAGGTTTTTAGCATGTGTTCTTTTTACCAGGGCTTCAAATTCCTGCATCCTGTTTTTAACATCAACAGCTAAATCAGGGTCTACATCGTAATAATCGCGGATAGCATACGGCGAACCCGCCCTTCCTTTCACAACATCAGCATCATCTACCTTGATTCCGTAAGCCGAATAATCGGTTAAACTGGCGTGTGCAATGGCCCCGGTGTACCAAACATAATTTACGTGGAGTTCTTTAATCCCTTCTAAAGCTTTATCGGTTATATCGTTAAACTTACCCGAACCATTTTGTTGAATGGTACCGTAGGGAATATTGGCTGTATTTTTATTCCCGAATAAACGGGGCAGTAACTGATAGATAACGATTTGTTTATCGTTCATTTTTACGGGCTGTTTTTGTGCAAAGGATTGGGTTACGAGTATTATAAAGATAGAGAAAAGGGTTAACATCCTCCCCCTGCCCCCTCCAAAGGGGGACAAGAGTGATATTTTAAAATTTTTCTTGTTAATTGAAGATTGCGGGGCTGCCCTTCTACCTTCAACCTTTAAACCCTCTACCTTTATCATACCAAGTCGGCGTTATTCACTTCAATTTCGGCATTTCCATCCAATTTATAAACCTGGTTTCTGATTCCGATTTCTAAACGAACAGCGGTATTGTTTTTAATGCTGATACCATTTTCGGTGATATTGATTTTTAAGGTAGCGCCCCTGAAACCAATGGTAAATGAAAACGATTTCCATTTGCCCGGTAAGAAAGGGTTAAACTGCAACTTGCCGTTGCGCACACGCATACCTGCAAAGCCTTCTACCACACTCATCCAGGTTCCTGCCATCGAGGTAATGTGCAAACCATCTTCGGTATCGTTGTTATAATCGTCGAGATCTAAACGTGCGGTACGCAGGTAAAATTCGTAAGCACGGGCTTCATCATTCAATTTGGCAGCTAAAATACTGTGCACACAAGGCGATAAAGAACTTTCGTGAACGGTACGTGGTTCGTAAAAATCGAAATTGCGTTTCAAGGTATCCAGATCGTAGTCTTCTTCAAAGAAATATAAACCTTGCAAAACATCTGCTTGTTTAATAAAGCATGAACGTAATATGCGGTCCCAGCTCCATTTCTGATTAATCGGTCTTTCACTTGCTGGCAAATCTTTAACCAGGATCTGTTCTTTATCCAGGTAACCATCCTGCTGTAAGAAAATGCCCTGTTCCTTATCTTCAGGATAATACATCTTTTCGATGATATCGGCCCAATCTGCAAATTCTTGCTCATCAAAGCTTAAGCTTTTAATCAGGCTGTTGTATTTTTCTGGTTGTTGTTTTTGTACGGTTTCAGCAGCTTCGGTTGCATATTTCATGCACCAGGTAGCCAGCAAATTGGTGTACCAATTGTTGTTTACGTTGTTTTCGTATTCGTTAGGTCCGGTTACGCCCAGCATTACATATTGCTGTTTTTCGTTACTCCAGTTAACACGCTGCTTCCAGAAACGGGCAATGCCGATGAGTACTTCCAAACCGTAATCAGACAGGTAACTTTCATCGCCGGTGTAACGGATATAATTGTAAATGGCAAAGGCAATGGCTCCGTTGCGGTGAATTTCTTCGAAGGTAATTTCCCATTCGTTATGGCATTCTTCGCCGTTCATGGTTACCATCGGATACAGCGCTGCTCCATCTTTAAAACCTAGCTTAGCGGCATTTTCAATCGCTTTACCCAATTGTTTGTGGCGGTAAATCAGCAGGTTTTTGCTTACTTCCTGCGGAGCAGTGGCCAGGTAAAAAGGCACACAATAAGCTTCAGTATCCCAGTAGGTAGAACCTCCGTATTTCTCGCCGGTAAATCCTTTCGGGCCAATATTCAGGCGATCGTCCTTTCCGGTATAGGTTTGAAAAAGCTGAAAAATATTAAAACGGATGGCTTGTTGTGCAGAAACATCGCCCTCAATAACGATATCGCTTTCTTCCCATTTGCTTGCCCAGGCGGCGGCCTGCTCTTGCAACAAGGTATCGAAGCCTTTAGCGGTGGCTTTAGCAATAACCGATTTGGTTTCGCTTAAAAGTGTTTCTTTGGGATAATTTTCTGAAGATAAATTAGCTGCAATTTTAATCAGTGTTACATCTTCATTTGCTTTTACAGCAACAGAAAATGTTTGACCTACAAATTTTTCTTTACGTACATCTGTGGTATCAATATTTAATTGCTGGCCGTTTTGATAAACCTGAATGTGGTTTCCGGTACAAACTTCAAATTCTGTTTTCTTGGTCCTTAACTGGATGTAAGCTTCAGCACCCGAAATTTCGTCGGTTACCTGATCCCAGAATTTTTCGTCGTAATTGCTATCCTGGTTTTTAACATCGCCATCAATAAATGCTGTTAACGTTAAGGTTCCATCAAAATTTAAAGGTGTAATGCTATACCGGATTGCACCGACCTCATCATCGGCAATGCTGCAAAAGCGGGTAGATTTAACTTTAACTGTTTTACCACTTTTTAATTTTGCAGTGAAAGTACGCTCCAGATAACCCTCATGCATGTTCAGCACGCGTTTAAAATCGGTTACTTCTGCAGTGGCCAGATCGAGGATTTCATTGTCTATTTTAACTTCGATACCCACCCAGTTTGCCGCATTTAAAACTTTAGCAAAATATTCAGGGTAGCCGTTTTTCCACCAGCCTACACGGGTTTTATCAGGATAATAAACACCTGCCACGTAATTTCCCAGCAGGGTTTCGCCGGTGTAAGTTTCTTCAAAATTGGCACGTTGCCCCATGCGGCCGTTACCCAAACTGAAAATACTTTCCGAAATTTTATTTAAATGTGGATCAAAGCCTTCTTCGATAATGTTCCACTCATCTGCTTTAATGTAATTTTTCATTTTCTTTCGCTTTCGTCATTGCGAGGAACGAAGCAATCTTTTTAGATTTGCCCCCTCGGCTCAACTTCTATAAACTCTATCGCATTAAGATTGCTTCGTGCCTCGCAATGATGGCCCGATTAGCAACTATAAACTTTCTAAATCTTTAACTGTTAATTTATCTAATCCGCTTACTACCTTGTCGGCTTCGGTAAGCACGCTTTTTTCACCAATTCCAATGGCTTTCATCCCACCTCTTTTGGCTGCTTCTACACCTGCAACGGCATCTTCAAAAACCACACATTCTTCCGGCTTGAAGCCTAAGAGTTCTGCTCCTTTTAAAAAAACTTCGGGATCGGGTTTTGATTTGGTAACCCTATTGCCATCTACAATTTCATCGAAGAAATGCGCCAGTTGTGTGCGTTCTAAAATGGTTGCCGAGTTTTTACTTGCCGAACCCAGTGCCAGTTTATAACCCGCCTGATGTATCGCTGTAAGAAAATCGACAGTGCCCGGCAAAACCTCTGCAGGGGTCATTTTCGTGATCATATCTACATACCAGCTATTTTTTAAGGTAGCCAGTTCTTCTTTTTCGGTATCGGTTTTATCTACACCTCCCCAGGCCAAAATTTTGTTTAAACTTTCTACCCGGCTTACGCCTTTCAATTGCTCATTCTGCTCTTCGGTAAAGTCGAAACCCATGGTATTGGCCAAACGTTTCCAGGCTTTATAATGGTAAACAGCGGTATCAACCAGTACACCATCTAAATCGAAAAGACAGGCCTTAATTGAGGCTGAGGGCGAAAGGTGGAAGGTAGAAGGTTGGGTATGAGTATTATCTTGCATTTCGTTATGTTTTTTTGGTATATGGTATTACATGTGAAGGTATTTTTTGGGCATATTGTAACTACCTTCCGCCTTACAACTTTCTGCCCTTCAACTTACTTCAGCTCCAGTACCAAAGTTGTTTTGGCCGGCACTTTAATTTCTTTAAAAGCTACAGTTTCGTTGGTAAGCACATTTCTGGCTACTGTAATTCCGGCTGTGCGTTCAACAAACCTTTCTGTGTTTAAGTTTTTCTCTTTTTCAGTATTATTTACGATTACCATTACCGTACCTTTTACATTGGCGGTGTAGCGGAAATAAACATAAACATCATCCTGTGGTACAAATTGCATCAGCTTTCCACTTTGCAGGGCTTCACTGTTTTTACGAAAATTAGCCAGGGTTTTAACAAAGCTGAAAGCCTCGTTCTCTTTCGCTGTACGACCATCGGCCACAAATTTGTCTTTCTTGTCGCCTTCCCATCCTCCCGGAAAATCGGCACGTACCAGACCATCTGGATTGGAGAAGTTTTTCATCAGAATTTCGGTACCATAATACATTTGCGGAATGCCTCGCATGGTTAATAATATGGCCATTCCCATTTTATACTTATCGAAATCTTCGTTTACTACCGAGTAAAAACGGCTCATGTCGTGGTTATCGAGTGCAATGCAGTTCCGGGTTGGGTCCTGATATAAAAAATCGTGTGCAACTACATCGTATAAACGGTTTATGCCATCTGTCCAGCCATTTTTACCATTTAAAGCTTCGTAAATGGCATCTTTAACCGCCATATCGGTAATACCGGGTAAATGGGTATCGAAACCCCGGTTTACCGTATTGCCCTGGGTGAAAAAGGCCTGATTGGCCACTCCGTTTACAAAGGTTTCGCCAAAAATTGACAATCTGGGGAATTCAGCTTTAATTTTAACTGCCCAATCAGCCATATAAGCGGGATCGTTATAGGGATAAGTATCTAAACGCAATCCGTCGATTCCGGCATATTCGATCCACCAAATGTGATTTTGAGTCAGGTAGTTCTGTACATAAGGGTTCTGCTCGTTTAAATCGGGCATTGATGGTACAAACCAGCCATTCAACATTTGTTTACGGTCGGCTGTAGCAGCGTGCGTATCCATTACGGTTTGATCGCGGTAACTGGTTTGCGTATATTTCGGCCATTGGTTTAACCAGCTTTTCATCGGTAAATCTTTATAAAACCAGTGCTGGGTGCCAATGTGGTTGTGCACAATATCTTTAATCACTTTCATCCCTTTGGTATGGGCCAATTCTACATATTGTTTGTAGAGCGCATTAGTACCATAGCGAGGGTCGATTTTATAGTGATCGGTTACGGCATAACCATGATAAGAGGCTTGTGCCATATCATTTTCTACCTCTGGAGTCATCCAAACAGTGGTTACGCCTAAATCGTTGAGGTAATCGAGGTGATTCATTACCCCTTGTAAATCGCCTCCATGACGGTAGTACATACTGTCGCGGTTTAAGGCTGTTTCGTTTAAACCGTTAACCACATCGTTGGTTTTATCGCCATTGGCAAAGCGATCGGGCATTAACAGGTAAATGAAATCTTTTTGCGTTACGCCCCGAATCCGACCGGCGCTTTTATCGCGGTTTTTTAATTCGTAGCTGTAACTGAATATTTTTTTGCCGTTTACCAGAAAGTTAATTGGAAACGTTCCCGCTTTTACGGTTGATGAAAGGCTTAAATCGAGGAAAAGGTAATTTGGGTTTTCGACCTTATTAACTTTTACCAGTTTAACGCCAGGGTAATTTAAGGTTACGGTTGCATTGGCAATCTGATCGCCGTGTACCAGTAATTGCAATTTCGGGTTTTGCATACCGGTAAACCAGAACATAGGTTCGATACGTTCTAATTTTTGGGCAAACAGGTTTGCACTGCCCAACAGCATAAGCAGGGTAAGGAATATTTTTGTTAATCGCACACCATTTGCATGGAGATGGATTTTAGTTTGAGCATTATTTTTTAACGGAAGAACGGAAGTAAAAATAGCTGAGGTTAGAAATCTGATCATGCTTAAACTTTGAAAAGGTTTAAAAACCCTGCAAAGATCAAAACGATCCTCACAGGGCGATTTTAGTTAATGATTAATTTTTAACGAGGGTGTATTTATTCCCTGCTACATCCAGCGTAATGGTATAATTACCGGCAGTAGCCACTGCAATATCAGCGCCACCAGCAGTTAAATTGCCTCCACTGCCACCAAGGTTAACATCCCATTTATGATCTTGTCTGAATTTGATTGAACCAACAGTAAGATTTGTGGTTACTTTCCAGGTTCCTTTACCATCATTGATAAATTTCATGTCGGTATCGGTATCCCATTTGCCTGGAGTTGCATCGCCAATAACTGCCCAAACTTTAGCATCTTCTATTTTAATGGTTTTGGCCGTCATGTTTACCGTTACTTGTTTTAAGCCGGCAACACCTGAAGCAATATCTCCGCCTGAAGTGCTAATTGCTCCGCTACCTGCATCGCCATAAGCTACATCCCATTTCTTTTCTGGAGTAATTTTAAAATTACCACCATCAAACTTGATGATACCTACGTATATTCCATTGCTGGTTAGCGAAACCAAACTATCGGCGGTTGCCGGGTTCCAGCCCTGATAGTTACCAGGAACATAAATCCAGGCCGATGCCAAATATGGTGTAGCACTTAAAGTAATGATATTCGAATAGGTTAAATCGTTTGCAGCTGCACCCGATTTTAAACGTACTTCAACCTGGGCAGCTACGCCAATTTTTCCACCTAGAGCTAAAATCATGTTATTGATTTCGGTTACTGTAGGTGCATAGGTTTTAGTGGTAACTACAATCTCTTTTGGGGTAGCAAAGTTGGTACCCTTTAAAGCAAACTGCAAGGTGGTGTTTACAGGTACCACATAACCTGTTGATGTAGCCAAAGGATAGCTTAGTGTTAACGCTGCCTGTGCCCCGTTGGCTTGTACTAAATTCAATGTAGTAGTTGATGCAGTTAGCGTTCCTGCCGTTCCAACCACTGAAACCGTTTGGGTTTCGTCTTTTTTGCACGACCAAAGCGATAAGGCGATGAAGCAAAAGGCTAAGGTTTTGAAAAATATTGATTTCATATCTTATTAAATATTAAGATTAATAACCTGTGTTTTGAACCAGATTCGGGTTGGCAATTAAATCTGCTGCCGGAATCGGGTAAATGTTGCGGTGAGCTGGAATGGATGTTCCGGCTTTAACACCACCTTTAAATGGCCATAAGTAAGTAGAACCGGTAAATTTTCCGTAACGTACCAAATCTGTACGGCGGTGACCTTCCCAATACAACTCGCGACCACGCTCATCCAGGTAAAAATCAACCGTTAAAGCTGCAGTGGTAACATTACCACTTGCGTTACCATAAGCACGCTGGCGTAGTGCATTTACATAAGTTAATGCCTGACCAACTGTACCGCCAGAACCACCACGGGCTACGGCTTCGCCATAAATTAAATATTGCTCGGCTAAACGGAACAAAGCAAAATCAAGCGAGCTGAAAGTTCCGTTTAACGATGCCGGAGTAGTGCCGGTTGAGGTTACATTTTTAAACTTGGTTACGCGCAATCCATCGGTAAACACACCAATTTCATCCACTGCACTTTTGGCACCAAAGAAAGTACCACGTTTATCGGCATTGCCATTTGCATCAGGAAATAATGCAGGCAGGTTTTGGCGGGTTCTGTTACCTCCCCAACCACCATTTGGCACACCGTAAGATGCAGTACCCATATCAGCATTAATACCAGCGTTGATGATGAAAGTTGTACCGCCATAGTTGGTACCGTTTACGCCGTCATAATTTATAGTCAGGATGTTTTCGGTATTGTTGATGTTGTTATCAGCTTTGAAAAGATCCATATAATTGGCTTTTAAGCTGTAGTTAGCTGCAATTACTTTACCAGAGTAAGTGATGGCCTCAGTATATTTAGCAGTACCAGTATAAACCTGTGCATTCAGGTATAACCTGGCCAGTAAAGCCCAGTCGGCACCTTTATCTGCACGACCATATTCGTTGGTGCGCGGATCAGCTAAATCGCCTTCAATTGCTTTAAGTTCTGATTCAACATATGCAAACAACGCAGCTCTCTGAATTTGTTTTGGAGCCACTTTACCAATCTCATCGTTTTCGGTAACGAAAGGTGGGTTACCAAAAGCATCTAACAATACCCAGTATTGGTAAGCACGTAAAAAACGGGCTTCAGCACGGTATTTTGCAATAGCAGTCGCATCGGCACCTGTAATGTTACGCGAGGCCAGTTTTTCTGGCGTGCTTTCGCGAAGGAATTCGTTACAAACGGTAATCTGTAAAATACTTCTCGAATATAAACCTCTTAAAAACTGGTTATCTACACTTGGTGTGCCATAATCCAGTTCAGGAATACCGGTATCTCCCCATGCACAAATGGCCTCATCGGTAACCAGCTCCTGTGAAGTCCAGAATAGGCGTAAAAAGTCTGCGAAACCAGAGTTTAATCCACCAATATCACTATTATCCGATCCGGTAGAACTGGTTAATGCATAAGTAGCATACAGTTTAACCAAACCTTGTTTATAACCTGCCGGAGTAGCGTAAACGGTTGCCGAAGTAACATCGTTGGTAGGCAAAACGTTCAGGTCTCCTTTTTTGCATGAATTTAATGACAACAATAAAATACCTGATGCCAATATCGTTTTAAATGAATTTTTCATCTCTATCTCTTTATTAAAAACCAACATTAAAACCTAAGGTATATGTACGCGGACGTGGATACAGGTTGTAATCGATACCGCTGCTTAGCTCAGGATCAATTCCATTGTAGTTTGTTACCGTGAAAACGTTCTGGCAGTTTGCCGAAATCCTTAACGAAGCGGTTCCGTTTTTAGATAATTTTCCGGCATTGTATGAAATACCTGCATTATCCATTTTCAGGAACGAAGCGTTTTTAACATAATAATCGCTCAGGAACTGGTTGTTCTGGAAATTGGTAGACAAGAAATCGGTTGACGCATTGTTGATTACCCCCGACGGACTTAAGATATTTGATCTGATACCAAAGTTTGAAGACACGTTATCGTACACATAGTTGCCGAAATTGGCCCTAAGTGAAGTGGTGAAGCTCCATTTTTTGTAAGAAAAAGAAGTATTGAAGCCAAGGGTAATGCTCGGATCGGGTGATTTATAGAAATACTGATCGCTCGTATTGATTACGCCATCTTTGTTCAAATCTTCATATACACCTTCCAATGGTTTGCCATCGGCATTATAAACCTGTTTGTACACATAAAATGATCCCGGAATCTGGTTAACCGCATTGTATTTTAGCGTTACACCAGTACCACCGGTAATATCACCCGCACCCACTTTCGAAGCCGGATCGGGATTAAGTGTTAGGTTGGTTACCTTTCTTTTGTTGTAGGCAACATTTACGCCTAAATCCCAGCTGGTGTTTTCAGTTTTAATGGCAGCAAAATTTAAACTCGCTTCAGCACCTCTTACATCCATATTACCCACGTTGGTGGTTAGTTCGTTGTTGAAGTTGGTACCCACCGGAATGTTGATTTTGCTTAACAAATCGGAAGTTTTTTTGTAGTACACATCAATACTTCCGTATAAACGGCCTTTCATAAAACCATAATCTAAACCTGCATTGTAAGTGGTTGTGGTTTCCCATTTCAAATCAGGATCGTAGGCAGCAGGTGTGTAATAATTGTAGAAAGTATTACCAATCTGGTATTGGCCAGTGTTGCTGTTGGCATAATATTTAGATAAGTAATCGTAATAACCGATACCATCTTTATTACCGGTTTCACCATAACTTAAACGTAATTTCAGATCAGAAACCGATTCGCTGTTTTTTAAGAAGTTTTCGTTGGAAATTCTCCAGGTAAAGGCAGCTGAAGGGAAATAACCCCAACGGTTTTTCTCAGAGAATTTAGAAGAAGCATCGGCTCTTAAAGTTCCTGATAAAATGTATTTATCGGCCAAAGTATAAATGAACCTTCCGTAGTATGAAAGCAATTTATCGCGATCGGTAGAGAAAGGGAAAACCGGAACTACCTGCACTTCACCTGTTCCTTTGTATGAGGTAAAATTGTAACCTGTTTTAGAGTTATCGTAATAACCGTAACCTGCTGTTACATCGAAACGGCTTTTTATACTTGCCGCGGTGTGTGCATAGTTTAAGTAAAACTCAGAAAGCTTATTGGTTTCGGTATTTAAAGAGTGGGTATAAGAACCTTGTGTAGCTACACTTTGTGCTGCAAAAATGGGAACATGCACAGCGCCATGACCTTTAGAAACATCGTAACCTAAATTTAAATTGGCGTGCAATTCTGGTAAAAAGTGGAAAGAGTAATCGAAACGCGCATTTCCAAAACTTCTTTCAGCTTTACCATTGTTATCGTTAAGCCTGATCAGCGCTACCGGATTACGTGGTGCATTCGGGTTTACTGAACCATCACTTCTTAACCATTCGAAATAATTACCAAAATTGTTATTGGCAGTTACCGATTGGGTTGGATCGAACTGAATGGCCGAACCTACTGCACCTGCATTAGCGAAATGCGAATCGGTTAATGCTCCTTTCAGGTTCAAATCAATTTTAAGGTGATCCTGGAATAATTTAGGAGAAATGCTGATAGCCCCAGTACCACGCGAAAAATGATCGGTAAGTAAAAGTCCCTGCTGATCTAAATAACCTGCAGAAACACGGTAAGGCACGCCTTTAAACGAACCGGCAATACTTAAGCTGTTATCGGTTGAGAAAGCATTCTGATAGATTTCGTCCTGCCAATCGGTGTTAGCACCACCAAGTAAGGCAGTAAATTTCTTACCATCATCATATGAAGCATTTGGATTGGCATTTACAAAACTGCGGATTTGCTCAGAAGATAAAATATCTACCTTTTTAGCAACAGTTGCAATAGAGTTATTGGTACTGAAATTAATTACCGGAGCACCTGAAGCACCTTTTTTGGTGGTAATTAAAATTACCCCGTTCGATGCCCTCGAACCATAAATGGCTGTTGCATTTGCATCTTTTAAAACGGTAAAGGTTTCAATATCATTCGGGTTTACCAATGATAGCGGACTCGGCGCATTCCCAATTGAGTTTCCGCTGAAAGGCACCCCGTCTATCACCACCAAAGGATCGTTGCTGGCATTAAGCGATGCACCACCGCGGATACGAATGGTACTTCCCACACCTGGCTGACCGCTGTTGGAAACGATGTTAACCCCTGCTACCTTACCCTGGATAAGCTGCTCGGGTGTTGTAATGGTACCTTTTTGAAAATCCTTGGCATTAACCGTAGTGATAGATCCGGTTAGGTTTTTCTTTTCGGCAGTACCGTAACCAATTACCACAACTTCGTTGAGTTTTTGTGCATCGGGCACCAATTGGAAATTAACAGTAGCATTTGCCGAAACGCTAACTGTTTTGTCGAGGGTTTGATAACCGATAAAACTTGCAGATACAGTTATAGAACCGTTTGATAATCCTGCCAGTTTAAAAACGCCATTCGCATCAGTTGATGTACTTCTGGTTGTTCCTTTAACAATTACGGAAGCACCAGGTAATGGCAAGCCGGTTTCATCAAGCACTTTACCAGATACCGATCCGGTTTGTGCTTTTACCATTAATGCTGAAAAAACTAACAGCACCAAAAGCCCCTGTTTTAACAGGTAAAATACTCTCATATTTGAAGCTCGTTTAAGTATAAAAATTTGGTTAAATATTATAGTGATTTACACATAGGCCTAATTTACAGCACATAATGACATTTCAAAATTTATTTAAAAAATATATTTAGAGCCATTTTTTAGCCGAAAGTTTTAAGCTGAAAAATTCATTTTTAGACATAACTAAATTCAACGTTAAATAATTGTTAATTGTTTAAACATCTAATTATCAAGATTTTACAAATGTTAAATTTTAAATTACAGTGTATTTTTTACACTAAGCTATTTTTAACCAATTTTTCGGGAACGTTCCCGAAAAATCAGGATCATTTTGAAGTCAATTTTCGGGAACGTTCCCGAAAACGGGTCAGAATTCTGCGTATTTTACACTAAGTGCTGATTTTTTTTGAATTTTTTGAGTTAAAAAAAGAGGAGATTTTCGGACCGTTTTTTAGACTGCTGAAGTCGAATTTCTCTTGATGATTTTAGAGGTTAAAACCACCTCATTTGGAGTGTTTTTATTGGCATTGCTATCCAGGATTGAGAAGAGTAACCGCGCAGCTTCTTCTCCTATTTCGGTAGCCGGCTGGGTAATGGTGGTGAGCGATGGATTGAGTAAGGGGGCAATCTCCAAACTGGAGAAACTGATCACCTTTAAATCAGTCGGGATATTGATCTTTAAATCGTAGCAGGCATAGTAAGTGGCAAATGCCAAACGTTCTACCGAAGTAAAAACACCATCGGGTTTTAATCCGGTTAATGCTTCTTTAATAATGATGCTGTTTTCTTCGTAACTATTGCTGCAATCTACAATCAGATGTTCATCAAAAGGAACCTGGTGTTTGGCGAGTGCATCGATATAGCCCTGCATACGGGTTTTACCGATAGATAAACTTTTATTTACCACCAGATAGGCAATACGTTTACAGCCTTGTTCTATCAGGTGTTCGGTAGCCAGAAAACTGCTGTCGTAATCGTTGGTAATTACACGCGGGGTGTCAATATCTTCGTAAATCCTGTCGAAAAATATCAGAGGCAGCCTTTTTGTCCCAAATTTATTCAGGTAATTGTGATCGTTGGCCTCGCCTGATACAGACATGATAATACCATCGGCCCTGCCATTGTGCAGGTGACGGATAAAAGTAACCTCCTTTTTGTAATCATCATCAGTTACATAAATGAGGATATGGTAACCGTTTTCGCGTGCTACCCGTTCTATACCATGTATGGCCTGCGAGAAATAATTGTTGGCCAGTTCGGGTACTATAACCGCAATGGTTTTACTTTTTTGCTCGCGCAGGTTACTGGCGTAGTGGTTAGGCTGATAGTTTAATTCTTTTGCTTTGGCTAGTATGCGCTCTTTGGTAGCCACGTTAATGTCGCTATTATCCCTGAAAGCGCGCGAAATTGTTGACGTTGATAAATTTAAAGCCTTCGCTAACTTCTTAATATTAATACTATCCATTTTTGGCCATTAAATTCAATTAACCTGAATTAATGCTGTAAATATAAAGCATTAAAATCCTAAATAATTTATAAGCACTGCAAATTATCTGTTTAGTGAGGCTAAAAAAATTTAAGAACACCTGAGTTAGCAAATGAAAACTGTGTTAAATTAAAATGATTTTTTATGGATTTCCCAATAAATTATATCATTTTTAAAGTCCTGAACTAACAAATAAATATTTACTTTTTTAAAACAAAAAGCATATTTAATGTATTAATAGTTAAAGGTTAATGATCATGTTTGCTTTTACAAAGTGTAAAGAGAACTGAATGGAAATAAAACTACAAAATGGGAAATAAGAAAATACTCATTGCAGACGATGACGAAGGCATTGTTGACGCTGTGACGATGATTTTGGAAGTGATGGGCTATGATGTTGATTATACTTATGACGGCGGGGCGGTAATTGATGCGGTAAAAAATAAGCCAGATTTAATTATGCTTGATATCTGGATGAGCGGTTACGACGGAAGGGATATCTGCAAGCAATTAAAAAACGACCCGCAATACAGCGGAATTCCAATTCTGATGATTTCGGCCAGCAGGGATATCAGACAGTCGGCTATGGATGCCGGTGCCAACGATTTTATGGAAAAACCTTTCGAAATGGATTCGTTGCTCAATAAGGTAGATCATCTTTTAAACTAAGCGTCTTGCCATTATTGATCTAACGCTTTAAAATAAATGCGCTCTGGCAACTGCTTAAATACAAATTCGGTTACATGGCAAAGCCAAAGCCTGTGGTTTTTAACTTCGCCTTTAAAGGTTTCCAGTATATAATCGCCACCACCACCCAGGTTTTCGTCACGAACGTAAACGATCTCTAAAATTTCGGCCTGCTCAAAATGCTGATCTGCCATCAGCAATTTACATTCGGCTGCTGAAGCAGCAATCCAGTTTAACAAATCATCAGCTCCCTCAACCATTTGCAGGTCGCCCACAGCTCCGGCCCATTCGGGAATATCGGCATACCATTCGTGTTTTGCATTCTTATAAAAGCGGATCGATCTTTCCATATTTTGTAAAGAAAAAAAATCTAATCCAATAATGCTAAAAAAAATAGCGAAATTTAGGCAAACATTAATCCCCGCTACCCTAGTTATAGTTGTTTTTAATCTGCAACTCACATTAGGGTTTGCTGTGGATTATTTTAAGCATTCATGTCGGAAGAAAGCAATACGGTTTTAAGGAAAATAATCCACATTGATATGGATGCTTTTTACGCATCGGTAGAACAGCGTGATTTTCCCGAATACCGGGGCAAACCCATTGTGGTTGGAGGCAAACCCGATAGTCGGGGTGTGGTGGCTACGGCAAGTTACGAAGCCCGTCAGTTTGGAATCCGTTCTGCCATGTCGTGCAGTAAAGCTTACCAGTTATGTCCTACAGCTATTTTTGTATATCCGCGTTTCGATGCCTATTCGGCTGTTTCAAAAGCCATCAGGGAAATATTTAGCCGTTACACCGATCTCATTGAGCCTTTATCTCTTGATGAAGCCTATCTGGATGTGACCGAAGACAAACTGGGCATTGGATCTGCAATTGATATTGCGCAGTCGATTAAGGATGCCATTAAAAATGAGTTGAATTTAACCGCTTCAGCCGGGGTATCTGTTAATAAATTTGTAGCTAAAGTAGCTTCTGACATGAATAAACCAGATGGTTTAACGTTTATTGGCCCATCGAAGATTAAAGCTTTTATGGAAAAGCTCCCAGTTGAAAAGTTCTTTGGTGTGGGTAAAGTAACTGCAGGCAAAATGAAGGCCATGCAGCTAAATACGGGGGCGGATTTAAAGCAATTAACCGAATCGCAGCTGGTTGCACAGTTCGGTAAATCGGGTAGGTTTTATTACAAAATAGTTCGCGGAATAGACGAGCGACCGGTACAAGCTCACCGCGAAACAAAATCAGTCGGTGCTGAAGATACGCTTTCGGAAGATACCAATGATGATGCGGTAATGCATGATTTATTGAAACAGATTAGTGAAACCGTTAGCAAACGTCTGGAAAAATATCAGTTGAGTGGTAAAACAGTTACTTTAAAAATAAAATTTGCCGATTTTAAACTCATAACGCGGAGCAGGTCGTTTTCTACACCTATTTACCAGGCAGAGATAATGTATAAGGAAGCCGTTAAGCTTCTTGAAGAAGCTGACTTGGGTGCATCGAAAGTGAGGCTGCTCGGTATTACTTTGTCGCGCTTTTATGAAGACAGCCCCGTTGAAAAACCAGAAAGCAATCAGCTGGAGTTTGAATTTTAGTTTGCCGCTGTGGTTTTACCATATAAGGCATGTAAGCGCATTTAGTTTTATCGTTTAATCTAAGCGCGACAGAGTCGCGAAGCTAAAATGAGCGCAAGCTCAAAACTAAATAAAAAAGGTCCTGCACTAATGCAAGACCTTCGATTGTTAATTTAAAGGGTAATAAATTAAATCTTATTTGGCTTTTAGTTTATCGGCAAACATTTTCATGTAAAAACCACCGATTACACTACGGGCTTTAAAATTATCGCGGATACCCGTATTTGAATCATAGAAATCGTTTAATGGCACTCTCGATTCTGTTTCTATAGCATGTTTGTAAACCGGATGAACCAAAGCTTCAAACTCTGCTCTTGTTGGGGCAAATGTAGCTGTCCATAAAATCCAGTCGTTTTTGGTGTAAGCTTTTCTGCTATCCAATGGAATACCGTACCTGTTTTGTTTGGTTAAGTAATATTTGGTTTCGGTATCATAAATTTTCTGCGGGAAGAGATTTAAGTCTAAAACCTTATCCCATACCAGGTTATATTTCTGGCTCCAGGTGTTTTTATTATCGAAAGTAAGCGCGTAGTGATCTCCTGCATCGGCCATTTCCATCCATTTTGGCACCATACTTTCGGCAATATCGCGGTATTTTTTAGCTACATCTGTATAACCTAAAGTTTGTGCCATTTGTGCATAACAGGCAATACCTACAATCGCTTTTACTGATAAGTTGGCGTTACGCGCCAGGTGACCGGCAAAATCATCGGTACACAATTGTGTTTTTGGATCTAAACCTTCTTTGGTCAAATAATCAACCCAGGTAGTTAATGTTTTCCAATGCGCTTTGGCGTAGTCGGCATTTCCTTGTGCCTTAGCAATTGCTGCAGTTAGGATAATCATATTGCCCGATTCTTCAACCGGCATTGGCTCGCCATAAGTTTGGCCGTTTGCCAAAGGATAGGTACCTAAATCGTGCGCAGCCCAAGGGTGAGGATATTTCCCGCTTTCGCTGAAATAGAAAATACCATTTAGCATACCTTGCAACAATTGTGGATTATAAATCAGGTATAATGGTGCAGATGGATAAGTTACATCAACAGTATTGATAAAACCACCGCTATTGTTCTCTTTTGATAGCCATAAGATTTCGCCCTGCTGGCTTTTTACCAATGTATGGGCGGCAATACTCTGGCGATAAGCTAAAACACACAAATCGGCATATTCTTTTCCTCCCGATTTTAATGCATCGGCATATACTGCTTTATTAAAGGTTTCGCATTTGGCAATTACTGATTTATATTCGTTAGCCGCAGCTGTTAACTGACCTTCGATGGTTTCTTTACCCGAAGTATTCCACCATGGCCTTAAATTCTGGTTAAAGTATTGTACCGAATAAATCTCATCGTAACCCAGTTCAACAAATTTTTCTACAGCCGATTTACCTACATTGCCAAAAGGAATAAGGGTATTTAGCGCCAGCATTTTACCTTGTTTAGCTGTTGAGGCAGCATTGCCGTTTCTGAAAGCATCGGCGGCATCTTTTTCGGCAGTTACAAACTGAATGGCATTGCTGGTTTTTGGTGCAGCAACGTAAAAATAACCCCAATCAATCCGCATATCATCACTTGCTTTCTGAAGCACAGGTTGCTCTACAGTACCGGCTTTTAAAACCGACAATTTTGGCGTGTTGTATTTGCTGGTAGTTACCTCTTGCGAAGGTCTGTAAACCGCAATATTGGTTGATGCACTTAAATAAACCTTAACCTGGTGTGTTTTGCCATCATTGGCTTTTACCTGGTAAGAAACGTAAGAAACCGGACGTGCAAACAAACCTAAATCGTTCATTAGCAATGGCGACGTAAAGGTTACTTTTAAATCGATTTTGCCACAGGTAAAGTTGTAGATGGTTTGTGTAGCATTAATATCAACACTTTTTTGTTTAGCCAGCTGTACTTTTTCTGCGTTATCTTTTAATTTATCAACCAGGCCGAAATCGAGGTAGCGGCCACCTGCAGTGTTAATTAAGTGAATGGCAATAACATTCGAACCAGCTTTTAATGCATTTTTATCGCTGTTGCTCAAGGCAATGTACTGGAAGGTATTTGTCCAGCCTTCTTTGGTATATACTTTCTTGCCGTTCAGGTAAACCTCAATGTTATCATCGTGGTTTATTTTTAAAAACAGTTCGTTTATTGATTTCGGGTTGGCAACATTAAATGTTCTGCGCACCCATATATCGTGCGATTTCCATAAGGTTTTAACGGTTTTTGCATCATCGCCAATAGGTGCTGCACCGGTTTGCCAGCTAGCAGCGTTATAGTGTTCTGCTTTCCAGTCGCCCTGTGGTTCGGTTTCGGTATAATTTACCTGAAAGCCTTTTTCGTCAGATGCAGGTACTATGGTTTTGTAATTCGTAGCTTCTTTACCCAAAAAGCGGTAAATCCCGCCGTCTACATTAATAAGTCCCAAAAGTGAATGCTCGGCACCTGTCCAGTGCTGGGTAGACGATTCGTTTAATTTATCGGTATTAGACCAGATGCTGAAATAGGTATTGTGCGTAATTAAGGGATAAGCTGGTGCCTTTCGGTCCTGCGCTTTTAGCAAACCACCTGCAAACATGCAGCCCAGTAAGCCTAAAAATTTTAAAGTTTTGATTTTGTTCATAATGTGTGTATTGAAATTTATATTCCGGTTAGAAACAACGTTAGTTAAACGTTTTACTAAAGTATAAAATATAATTTAAATAGAAGAGAGAATTCAGGTTTTTAATTGTCTAAATGACAATTAAATTTAAACTATTGATCTCTGAAAAAATCTTCCCAAAAAAAATACATGAAGTTTTTAGGCCTCATGTATTTTCAAATGGTGTGGAGAGAATATTAACTTATGGTTGTTTTTTATTGATTGTCCACTCGGCAAGCTGGAATATACGGCTTCCCCTGTTCGATTTGATGTAAAGCCTGTAAAACTTATAGGCAATGTAATTATCGAAGTGGAAAAGTTTTGTCTGTTTCCTGCTTACGCCACTGTTCTCATTGGCCCATGGACAAACTGTTACGGTGTGCAAATCGGTAAACTGAATACCATCCAGCGAGCCCTGTAAAATCCAGTACCTTGGGTCGCGGTCGGCTGCATCGTTCCCCGAAGTCATGGTGTAGGCACCAACCACCTGTGGTGTATTAAGTTCGAAAGTACAGCGTTGCGTCCCATCAAAACCTGCCTGTAAGAATTTTGTATTGATGTCCTGATCTACAAGTTTACTAGAGCCTTCGGCAGAATTAGGACCTGCACCGGCCTCCAGGTTAACCGAAAACTTACCACCAATGGTTTTCATGTAGTTTTCGCCATATTTGGTCGGGTCGAAATTCGGATCGACAACTTTTAAATTGATCTCTTTGGTTGCAGAGTAGCCCTGTCCGTTACGGATGGTTAAAATTACGCGGTAAGTACCCGGAAAGCGGTACACGTGTTTAGGCGAAACTTCAACCGAAGTACTGTCATCGCCAAACTGCCATAGCAAAGATTTATAATTTTTTGGGTCGGCTGTAAACTGTACCTCCTGGTATTTTGCCGGATCCGGTATTTTATAATCGAAAGCTACCAGTGGTTTGGGCTCTTCCACTACGGGAACAACCTCCTCGGTATCGCTGTTTTTGCATTTTACCGTTAACACAACGATAAGCAGTAAAAGCGCACAGATGTTGAATAATCTTTTCATGTTACTTTTCATATCTATTTATGTTTATGGGGTTGGAAATAATTGTGTTCTTGGAATAGCACGTTTACCCGTTATACCGGCCGATGGCACTTCGTACTCGAGGTAAGCCTGCTGGCCACCCACATTTTCGCGGTGGTGTGCTTCAATTCTGTATCTGATACCACGTTCTAAACGAATAGTAGCCTTTCTTTCAGGTTTATCCCACTGTGTGGTGTAATCGTCGATAATGGCCTTACCATTAATATATAAACGCGATCCATCATCCCAACGGGTTTGATAGAAGATATAATCGCCCCTTACAGGTGCCAAAAATTCGCCAGACCATTTTGTGGCAAAATTATCACGGCTTAAAGCTGTACCAGAAGTATTTTTCACGTTATCCGGCCAACCATCGCCCGAAAATTCAATCGTACCATCAACGCGGGTAGCAAAAGGCTCACGCCCGTCATCTGGTGCCAGCTGGGTATTGGTATAGTATTTGGCAATTAAACCAGTACCGTTGCCGATAATCGGCGAGTTGTTATCAAGATTTACACTCGGTTCTATTACCACAATTACCTTACCTTTTGTAGGGTGAATTACGTGGTTGGTATTATCGCTAAGGCTTAATGCAAAAGCGAATTTTTTATTGGCTACAATGTTGGCATCGAAAACCGGCCATGGAATAGATAACCTCACGGTAGCACTGCTTGCACCGGTATTAAACCTTACCAAAGTATCGAGCGTAAAATCTTTAGCTGCAAGGTGAACGGCGTTTGTAAGCGTACCTGCCGAAAGCAAGGTAGCAATGGTATCGATATTATCTTTAACCTTAACATTAAATGCTGTTGTGGGGGCATTATCCAAACTGATAATTAATGGAATGGTAACTCCTGCCGGACCTACCTGATAATTTGGCCCCTGAACAACGGTATAGGTACCACCGCCCTGGAAAGTAAGGTAATGTACATCACTTTGTTTCAGTAAATCGGATGTGTTAATCACCACAAGAATAGTAGATTTACCGTTTGCAATTTTATTGCCTTTGCCCGGTGCCGAAAGCTTTAAAGCGAAAACCACTTTCTTACCTAAATAACGCTCCAGTACCGACCTGCGTACAATGGCAATTCCTTCGGCATTATCGGTGCCATAAGCCACATTAATTACGTTAGGATATTCTACTGCTGCCGAAGGCATTAATATTGCGTTGGTTAAACCTCCGTTACCGATTAACTGGGTAACCGTATCGTTATTTAGGGTTAGGCCCACCTGGAAAGCTTCTTCAGCCATACCCGAAAGGGAAATTTTGAAGGGCACTTTCACAAACTGGTTATCCATGGTTACATTACCAACTACAATGCCCTCGCCTGTAATACTTTTACCAGCCGGATCGGGTATTTTCAAATCTTCTATCTGCGATTCTTTACAAGAATAGGCACCAACAATGATGGTTAAACCCATTAGCAGGGAGTATATAATTTTTTTCATTTTTGATATTTTTAAATGATCATCAAAATTTTATTGATCTAACCAGACTCTTCCGTCAAGCGCCCAGGTTTGCTTGTTGGCTATTTTTAACCAGTTAATCATCTGAACGGGTATATCTGATGTTTGGGGCACCAACACCGCCAAAGTACTGGCAGATGGCGGACAGATCAAATCGTTAAAGTTTTCCCAAACGTATGCTCCCTGCAATTTGAAATCGCGGGCCTGCGAGGAAAGATCGATCATTTTATCGCCGTTTCCATCAGTAGCAGGCCAGTAACCAACTAAGTAATTGTAAGAAGGATGACTTTGATCAATAGCGGTTTCGCAGGCATATTGCTGAATTACACCATCTGGTACGCTTAGCTTAAAGAAACGGATATCGGTAACATATACATCGGGTTCTCCGTGGCCCTGGCCATTTAAATAACCCAGCTTAAGTGCGTTCGAATTGGCTAACGAACCTGAAGCCGTAATTTCTACCTCGTTGTTAAAAGTACCGTTTGTATAGGTACGGATAAATCTTTGACTACCGCGTTGCTCTAATTTAACGGAAAGATTTTCCCAACGGCCCTGAATAAGGTCGCCGCCTCTGCATTGTTTATAATCGCCATCTTTGGTACCTCTCCACTCGAAATACCAGTAGCGGTCTTCGAGATAAATTACCCAACCCACACTTGGGTGCCCGCTCGACCATTCGTTCCGCTTACCCAAAATACTTGGCCAGAAAAACTGCTCTTTGTTTTTTTTCACCTTAAGCTCTATGGTCATTTTAGTGGTATCGTCTATGTTATAAACGCTTGCATCTGCCGGTGCAATTTCTGCCCTGATGTTTTGTCCAACCAGCTTAACTGTTTTACCCAGATAACGGTTACCGGTAAATGGCTTTACGAGGATTCTTTTCTTATAGCTTGCACTGTAATAGATCACAAATGCATTATTGGCTGTTTTACTAAAAATAGTTTGATCATCAGCATTTGGTGGAAGTGTAAATGCACCGCCATCGCTCGAAGCAATTACGACCAGCCAGTCTTCGTTTGCGTAGTTTTTACGTTTCTTTAAAGCGGTGATAATCTCTCCTACTCCAGCATCAAATTTCTCGATAGCTGCTTTATAGGCAGGAAATGAATTATCGTAACCAGACGCGATACCGGCTTTATCTACATCGGTAAAATGCCCCACAACTACAGAGGCTGTATCGGTATTCAGCTGATTAATTACCGCTGCCTTTACCTGATCATCGCCAGCTACCAGATCGCTGATATCGGCACCGGTGGTTAAGCTCTTAAACACCGCCGATGAGGTATAAGCCGCAATTTTAGTCTGCGGCCTGCTTTCTTTAATCCGCTTAAAAATAATCGGATAGTTCTGCAGGTTATTATTGGTAAGTGCATCATCGTTTACCAGGCTTTTGGTTTTCTTTACCCCAGTTAACATGTTTGCCCAATTGCTGGCATTCTGTGTAGACTCGGGCTCATTTAAGGCCACCCAACTGTAAATAGAGGTTGGCAGTAAAGCGGTAATATTCGGGATATTGGCCGCAGCTACCGATTGTCCTCTTGCCCCATCAACAACCAGATACAAAACCTTACGGCTGCCGTATCTTACCTTTGTGGTATCGGTACCATCTTTAGCGGTAAGCGTTCTATCGAAATCTTTGTTACAAGAAAATATGGCTGTTGTAATTATTGCGGCCATTAAACCGATCAATAATTTATATTTTTTCATTATGCTCATCTTAATTTATATTTAACTGGGCTTATTCAATAGTTACTCTTACAATATTGTTATAGGGCTGATTATCGAAACGGTTAAAGCCACCGATCAGCAATAATGCTTTTTTTCCATCCGCAGATTTGGTTTCAACCACATCCGACAGGTTTCCGGAGAATGGGCCTGTGGCATTATATCCGGGTGCAAGTAAACCTGCTGCGGTAAGCACCATAAAACCATTACGGGTTACATTATTGTATTTTTTAAAACCTCCGCCTACTACAATCAGGCCGCCTGTAATTTGACGTGCAAAACCAGGATAGCCACCTTCGAATGATCGAGCGCTAAACGATTCGTCTAAGCTTCCGTCTTCGTTAATCAAGGCTATTCCGTTTGCAGGTTTGCCATTGTAGCGGGTAAAAGTTCCGGTAATTAAATACTTGTGGGTAGTAGCATTATAGGTAAGGGAGCCGATACCATTATCTACCCCGCTACCCGGGTTAAAGCTCTGATCTACCGTTCCGTCGGCTGCAAGCCTTAATATCCTTACGGCAGGTTGCCCGTCGAAAGTATTGAAATTACCAAAAATCATTAGTTTTTCCAGGTTAGCGGCATCGGTGTGCATGTAGGTATCGATAGGTCCGTTGGCACTTACGTTACCTTTATTGGTTCCGGTATTGAAACGGAAGGTTTTATCCAGTGAACCATCGAGGTTAAACCTCAAGATCTGGCGGATTTCGGTACTATCCAGAATAACCGTATCGCGTGTAAAATCGTAATTATCTTTATCGTAAGTACGTTTTACATAGTACCTGAAATTACCTGTTGCCAGTATTTTTCCCTGGTGCGGATAAATGCGGTTGATAAATTCGTTTGTACCGCCATTAAATTTGGGAAACCATTTTTGGGTAACCGTATCGGTTAAGGTTGGTTTCTTTTTGGTTTGTATTTTAATGGTATCAATTGCTCCGTTAGGGTATAAACTGGTAATGTTGCTGATGTTTTCGGTACGCTGGTTGTAACCGCTAAAGCCTCCGGCAATGATAAACCTGCCGCCAATTTCGATTACGCGCGATAATGAACCATTCGCTCCTCTGCCCGTTCTGAAAGTACGGTCGTAATCGCCGTCTAACGATGTTCTGGCAATGCGGTTAATGTTGGTAATAATCCCCTTATTATCGTAGTTGTTAAAGGCACCGATTACCAGCGCACGGCCATCCAGCATTTCGTAAAACTGGCTTACATAACCATTTGTACCAGAGGTTGCTTTCCAGGTGATATCATTTTTGATAATGCCTGTTACTGTAAACTGCGGACCAAGTATTAACTGATCGCCAATGGCAATTGAAGTAATACCTGTACTTCCGGCATCGGGTACTTTAACCGTAATTTCGGTTGCAGTTACGCTTAATACCTGCGCTTTTTCGCCGTTAAACATAAAGGTTAACTGATCTTTATATGGCAAAAGCCCGGTGGCCTTAACGGTAACCGTTGTGCCTACAATACCTTCTGCAGGTACCGGCAGTAAAGTTTGGCTCATGCCTATACCCAATGCGGCCTTTCCATCTGCATATGGATCGCTACCCAATTCTTCTTCTTTTTTACATCCCTGAATAACTAAGGAGCAAAGAAAAAATACGATTAGCATGTATTTTATTTTTTTCATGTTTTTGTTCTTTTAAAATTACAACAGGCTAATTATTTGTTACTTGGTGTTAAACCGGTATTATACACGTCGTTAAAAAACTCGTAAAGGCTAAAGCCGAGGTAGGCACCCTGGTAGCGCAGGCTGTGTACCATGCCATTGGTTGGCTTAATATCTGAGGACGCGATATAACTGATGTACCAGTTGTCGTTCGGTTTCGAAATATCGGGGATATAAGAAAACACCAGCTGCCTGTAACCGATATACTTAATACCATTGGCGCTGTTATAAACCACTCCTATGTTTGATACATCATTATTGTAATCGTAATGAAGGGCACCTGGGTAAATGCTTTTTAAATCCATATCAATCTGCGGATAATCTTTTAATGCATTTACTCCCTTAAACATATAGCGTTGCAGGTATTTGCGCCAAATTAGCGGACTAATCTGATCAAGGGTTTTTACGGTATCTTTTCCAGCTTCGTAAAGCAGTTGGTTTAAGGATAATAACCTCGGGTTTTTATTCCTGTCGTTGGTATGGATATCTCCGATTGTTCTTTTAATCACATCGTCGTCGAAAGCAAAAAAGGTAAAGTTTTCTTTACTAAACTGATCTTCCATACCGGCCAGCTTAACAATTTGTGCTACGGTATCGAACGGAACTTTTTTATCTTTCAGGTATTGCAACATATTGCCCTGATAATCGGGATTGGCCCTACCGCCATCTATATAATATTCGTCACGTTTACAAGCGTTTAACAAGAGTAAAAGTGCCGCACATATCATCATTAGCTTTTTCATATCTTCTTCTTAATCTTTTTAATCAAATTAATTACCGCCGTTAACCCAGTACTCATTCAGTACCATAAAGGGGTTATTGTTTAATGCACCAGAATTTATTGGCCAGGTCCAGGCACCGCGGCTAAATTTATCAGCCGTTAATACATTATACGACCACTGGTTGCTTAAAATCCTCTTGGTACGTACCAGGTCGAAATAATGGTGACCTTCGCCAATTAGCTCTCTTGATCTTTCGTAAAAGATAAAATCTTTAAGGGCCGAACCTCCGCCACCAGTATATTTGGAAGCTTGTGCACGATCTCTAACCATATTTAGGAGTTTGATAGATTCTGCATCTTCGCCTAAGTCTGCCAGTGCTTCGGCAGCCAGTAGTATTTCGCCACCATACCTGAAAACCATAAAGGTGTTATCGGGGTTGGCATCTTCCTCTCCTGTTGAAAATGAATTTTGTGCAAACTTCAGCATCATGAACTTTCCGTTATCGGCAAAAATATCTTCGTTAAACCAGCTTGTAATCCGCTTGTCGCTACCATCCTGAAAGAGTTTCTGCATGTATTCTCCGCGGTAGTAGGCAAAACTTACACGGTGTGTATATTCTGGTCTTTTGTACGGATAGTGTAGAAACATATCGGCAATCGGCGCAATATTTGCGTTTGCATCTCCGTAGTTAATACTGCGGTAAAACTCAAATAAGCTCTCGTCTGAACGGCCTTTTACAACTGTTGCCCATTCGTTAATTGGCAATAAACGGTAAGCATTACTTGCAATAAGTTCTTTACCTAAATCGGCTGTTTCCTGATAATATTTCTGGGCATTGTTAGGATCGAAACCTGCATTCCACATGTTCATTTCCATCATTAATGCCACAATACTGCCCCTGCTTGCACGTACACCTTTTAATGATGGGTCGGTGTAAGTCCAGGCGATACTGTTTTTATAAGTTTTTAAATCGGCGATGCACTTGTTCAATACCGAAACAAAGTTTTCTCTAGGCTGTGCGGCAGAGTGAAATGCATCGGTATAGTACACCACGTTGCCATATAAGCGCACCATAGTGAAATAGCTGAGCGAGCGGATAAATGCTGCTTCGGCCTTGAACGAATTTTTCTCGGCTTCTGAAACGCCGGGAACGCCTTCATCCAATTTGGCTATTAAAATATTTGCACCCTGAATGGCCTGGTAATACGCAGTCCAATCGGTAATGCGGCTAAAGTTGTAGAAATCCCATGGCCTGCCTCCGGAAATTAAAAACAAGATGTTGTTTTTACCTAAAATTTCTACAAACTCACGTGCAGGTGCCAAATCCGACTGACTTTCGTAAAGTACTTCGCCCGAACGGTACTCGCCGGTTGCACCAACAAAGTGTGTTTCGTTGTATTTGCCAAAAACAATGCGCGATAAATTATAAATGTTGGCCACCACGTCTTCTTTTGACTGGAAGAAATTGTTTCCCGTTAATTTATCGAGAGGCTGTACATCTAAAAACTTTTTACAGGAAGGCAAACAGAAAGTTGCCGCCATAATTATAGTATAAATGATAACTTTTTTCATAATAATATTGATTAGTTGCCTGTATTAAGTTCTAAGTTTAAACCAAGGTTATAAGTACGTGGTACAGGGTAACCATTCGAAATATCGCGACCTAATGTGGTTACGTTCTCAGGGTTAGGCCCACTGTATCTAGAAAAGGTAACCAGGTTATTGGTCGAAGCGTAAATCCGCAATTGGTTAAGTCCGAATCTTCTGATCCATTTTTTATCGAACATGTACGAAAGCGTTACGTTGCTCACTTTCAAATAGCTTCCGCTTTCCTGCCAAAGGGTTTGGTCGGCACGCAAAGGCTGAATCTGATCGAACCGGGCATAATCATAAGGGTAAGGGTATTTGGCTACATCGCCTGGTGCTCTCCAGATATCCAGATCATTTAAAGGCACTACCGAAGTTTGCGAGAAAGGGTTACGCATAATGGCAATCCTATCGGCCAGGGCATTGTTTAAAATGGTACGGTCTGCAGTGTAGGTTGCATACACGTTTAAGCCCCAGTTTTTATACCTGATATTGGTTGATAAACCTCCTGTAACCAATGGTTGCGAGTTACCTGTAATTTCGTAATCGCGGCTATCTAAAATATAATCGCCGTTTACATCTTTAATAATCGGATCGCCACCTAAGAAAAACTGGCCATTGCTCTGGTATCTTTTCCCCGTAACCGGATCTACAGGCACATCGGCATCGGTGCTGTAAACACCCTGGTTAATTCTTAAATAGTTAGATAAGGTATTTCTACCCACACGGAAAACATTGTGCTGTAAATAACCCGAACCATCGAACCTGATGTACTGGCCATTATATTCGGCCGGAAGTTTTAACAATACATCGCGGTTTAATGCGCCGTTTACCGATACTGAAATATCGAGGTCTTTGCTTACTACCGGTCTAAAAGTTACCATTAGCTCGCTACCATAGTTGGCAATACCCAAATCGTTACTGGCCAGTTTGTTAAAGCCTGTCGTATTTGACAAGAACCTATCGAACAACAGGTTATCTACCTTTTTATAATAGGTATCGAAGTTTAGCGATAACCTGTCGTTAAACAAACCTAAATCGAAACCAAAGTTATACTGGGTAGTTGTGGTTGGCTTAAGGTTCGGGTTCGGAACCAGGTCGTAATTGATACCAATAGTAGGGTTATTGTTGAAGTTACCGTTAAGGTTATAAATACCATAAATGCTTTGCAGGTTTCCGGTTGGTACAATGTTTTGTCCCCAGGTTAACCTCAAACTACCATACGATAACCATTTTGAATCGACTAACCAGTTTTCCTTGTTAAAATTCCACCTTAAACCTACTGATGGGTTTTTAGAATATGGGTTCTCCAATCCGCTTGATGAGGTACCATCTAAACGGTATGAAAATTCGGCCACATATTTTTTATCGTAATCGTAAGAAAGTGATCCGGCAAACGATGCAATGGTTGCATTTCTGTAATTGCTCAATACACCACCACCTCTTGAGTTGTAGGCATCGTAACCTGTTGGACCCTGAAGCTGATCGTTAGGTAATCTTTCCTGACGGGTAATACCTGCCTGTGCCCCTTGCTTATAAATCTCGTTAAAGGTGTTTATGAAAATGTTGTGTTTTTCGCCGAAAGTTTTGGCGTAGGTAATACCATTACGGTTGTATAGCTGAAAGTTTCTGCCTACGTAATCGTATAGTTTAGCATACTGGCCATTGGCAGCAGCCGGTGTAAATGTTGATTCGGTATCGGAAGTGTAATCGTAACTTAAAGTAGAAGAAGCCGCCAAACCTGGTATAAATTCGTAACGCGCTTCTACGTTGGTACGTAAGTTCCTTGAATTGTTATCGTTTAAAGTTTGTAAAGCCGATAATACCCCACCCGATGCCTGATAGAAAGATGGAGGCGGCAATAAAGTAGAAGCCTGGCCATTGGCAGCAACACCCGATTGAAGTAAACCTACCCCATTACCTTTATTTTGCTTACCTACCGAACCGTTAATGAAACCAAAGAACCTGAATTTTTCGTTTGGTTTAAACTCCATGTTCATGTTCAGGTTGTAACGGTCGTAACCTGTATTTTTAATTACCCCTTTTTCGGTATAGTAACCTACGTTGGCCTTGTAATTAAAGGTGGGGTCGCCACCATCTAAAGCCAAGTTGTGACTCTGGTTGTAGGTGGTTTGATAAAATACGCTCTGCCAATCGGTAGAGTTGTTCCAGTATGCATTTAAACTATCGGCCAGAAAAGGTGTGTTAGAGATGGCACGGATATCATTTACGTTTTGGGCATTAAGGATAATCTGCTGGATTTTTAACGAACGCTCAGAATTTCCGCCTAATGTTTCGCGCAGTTTAGGTGGCGCATTAACGAAAGCATTGGTTACGTATCTGATACGTGGTACTTTAGAGTTACCCCTTTTGGTGGTGATGATAATTACCCCGTAAGCACCTCTCGATCCATACATCGAAGTTGCCTGGGCATCTTTCAGGATCTGGATATTCTCGATATCTTCTTGCGGGATTAAAGAAAGCGGACTCACACCCGGGCCCTGGCTCTGAAAACCAAACTCGGCAGCTTTATCAGCATCTAAAGGCACGCCATCAATAATGTACAGTGGCGATGTAGGTTGTAAGAAAGATTCGTTACCACTACCCGAAATACTTAAGCTCGAAAGACCACGCACCTGTACCGAACCCCTGAAACCAGGTGCACCGGTATTGTTCTGGATGTTTAAGCCCGGAACCTTACCCTGCAAAAGTTGTTCTACGTTTGATACCGGAATATCCTGAACTTCTTTTGCCTGAATTAAAGTGGCCGAACCTGTAGTGGTTTCTTTACTTCTTTTCTGGTAAGCAACAATAATTACCTCATCAAGCGCCTTGCGGTCTTCGCTAATGGTTACGGTAATATTAGTTGCCCCGGTTATTTTGGTTTTTGTGGTATTAAATCCTAAAAATTTAAATACAAGCGTTCCGCCAACCGGTACATTTACCGTAAACTGGCCTTTACCATTGGTTTGGGTTAAACCTTTATTGGTTTCTTCTAAAATTACCGAAACCCCCGGCACCCCTTGTTTTGTTTCTTTATCGACAACCGTACCATTCACAATGATGTATTTATCCTGCGAATAAGCACTTGTGCCAAACATTATGCATACTATAAGCAATGCATAAAAAAGTATATTTTTTCTCATAATATTAGCGCTAAATGTTGCCTACTCGTTTACAAATTTTGGGTTATCTGTTTTAAAGTGAAATACAATTTCCCAGTCGCCTGCCTTGTAAATGGCGAAATCAACACCGAAATTGGCAATGATACGCCCACCACCGAAAGCACCTCTCGAATAGCTCAGTTCTGCCTTTGCCCTCGAACCGCCAGTGGCGTACGAGGTTGGTATTTCTACCAGTGGAATTGGATAAGCTACATCGTACTGTACATACTTATCGGTTTTCTGCATGTTAAAACCATGGATCATTTTATCCCACACGGTTTCGTTAAAAAATGCAGGATTGATTTCTACCGAATCTTTATTTAAAGCTTTAATCCGCAACGAATGGCCATTACCGCCTGTAAACGGACGGATGTAAACAACCACATCTTTCAGGTCGTTATTGCTTACCAGGTTTTTATTGCTGCTGGCACCAACCACGTTGTTTAAATAAGGGCGGATATAATCCCTTAATTTTTTATCGAGTGGGAATTTAGGATCGGGAGCAGGTAAGCCTGTAAACGCATTAAAATCGTTCGACGGCTCGTAAGGGCGCTCTCTGAATGGCCTGATCTGGAAATCTTTAATTAATCGCTCGCCACCTGTATTTTTAACTTTTACATCGAAAAAACGGGTATCCTGCGAAAAATTGGTACTATCGGTTGGCCTTGGGTTAATGAGCTGATTTGTTGCCGATGCCCACAATATAAACTGCCCTGAAGAACGGATTTCCAATAAAGAATGCTCCTCCAGTTTTCTTTTGGCTTCAATTTCGGCCAGACTTTTTTCTAAACCCGTATATGGAGAAGTCCAAACGTAAGTAGGTACTTTTTTAAAGATATCGCTTACCGGCCTTCCATCTCCATACCTTGCATTTACGATTTCGAAGGTGATTGGGGCTGTTGAGTTATCGCTATTAAAGCCGCCTATTAAATTATTACGGCCAATAATCGGCTCGAGAATTTTATTACTAAAATTTACATTGTTACTTAAGTAATCTTTTTCGTCAGGCAAATTGTATAGTTTTTTACATCCGCTAAAAACAACCAGCGCAAACGCTACAAAAAGATGTTCCTTTTTTAGGATTGACTTCATAAGTTTTTCTAATTTATTTTTTCCGTACTCCATCATCTATTTCGTTTTATTAATTGTCCATTCGGCCAACTGGAATACACCACCACTTCTTAACTCGGTAATATTTACCCTGTAGTACTGGTAGGCCACAGTATTGGTACACCTGAATACTTTTTGCTGATACCTTTCTTCGAAAAAGAAGTTGGTAACGCGATGCAGTTCGGTCCAGGTTACACCATCCTGAGAGCCCTCGTATGTCCAGGCTTTCGGATCTCTTTCTACAGCATCGTTAGCTGATGTTAGCGTATAAACCGACGATACCTCTGGCGTTTTAAGCTTAAACTGCATGGTTAAAAAGCCCTGTAAATCGCATAAAAACTTGGTATGGTCATCGCCATCGATTACTTTTTTAGAGTTCTCGCCACTGGTTGGCCCACCACCATTTTCGCGGTTGGTAGAGAAAGTTCCACCCACGGTAACCATTAAGTTTGGTGGTGGCGGCACAAATGTTAAACGGGTAACAAAGCCATCAAAACCGAAAAGGTGATCGGGACTGACTACATGTACAATTCCGTTTTTAGTGCGGATATTATTAGAAGCAGTTGTACTGGTAGACCAGTATCTGATAAACTTGCTTTTTTTGGTATTGCTGAATTCGATTACTTCGGGTCCGGCTCCTACCTGGCCCGATGCCGATCCTTTTACCGATTTGGCATGCATGGGGTAAGCAACCTTTACACTGGTTAAATTTAAACCATCCTGTAGTTTTAACGAATCGGTTGGCTTTACCCCCCTAATGATGTAGTAAGAAATCATGGTATCCAACTGTACACCATCAATATTGGCTAAAAACAAAGGATCTTTATCCGATTGCTTTCTTAGGGCATTTAAATTACGTAAAGCCAGCTGAAAACTAGGGTTCGTTACGGCAAACAAAGTCACATTACTATCGGTAAGTGTCTTTTTTAGGCCCATCCTGTCGACCGCTACAATAAGCGAATCGTATATACCAGGCTTGCTTTTTAAATATTCATATATATTCCCTGAAAACGGCGCAGTTTCACCGGCAGCTTCGTAATAGCCTCCGTTCTTTTTACAAGCCGAATACACCAGGGTGAGCAATAAAAGCATGGTTATGGCTCCCGCATATTTTACAAATTTTTTCATCTGATTATATTTTAATGGTGATGAAGCCATTATGAGCTTAAGCATTTCGCATTGCGATTTGAAAGATGATAATGGTTTCATTTCTTTATTGTTTAGCGCCAGTAAGGGTTCTGTGTTAATAAATTATTCTGCAACAAAAGCTTACGCGAAATTGGCCAGTAAATACCGCCCGAATTGATCAGGTTCATAAATTTGGCATCGTTCTGCCTGATTTTATTGTAGCGGATCAAATCGTACCAGCGTTGCCCCTCACCCAATAATTCGCGGTGCCTTTCTTCAAAAATCATTTTGATCAAATCGCCATTCGCATTAAAACTAATAGATGTGCCCGGAACTGTTCTTCGCAGAAGGATGCTCAGCAATTCATTAGCAGCGCCGGTCTGGTCGCCTAAAACTGATAGTGCTTCGGCCCTTAAAAGCACAATATCTTCTAAGCGGGTAAAAATAAGCGCACTGGTAAAGTACCTGAAGTTGGGGTCGGTACTTCCTCCCTGAATTACCTTTATTTTACTGAAAATGGGATATTTACCATTTAAATTGGTAAAATACCGGTCGTATTTCGATTGGCCTAAAGTATCCACCGCAAACCTTTCATCATTTGGCCAGTTAAAATATTTCAGAATCGAATCTTTAGGTAAATAGATATCCGGGATAGCTTTGGTAATAATCGGTTCGGCAAGTGTTAACTCTTCAAGGTGACCAGTTGATGAACCATCAATGTGACCGTAATCGGAGTTAAAGCCAAACATTTGTCTGGTGTTTTTATTGTAGAAAAAGCCATTTGAGTTAGACAGATCGGTGCTCGAAGTAAAGCCACCACCACTTTTGCCATAATTATCTTCTACAAATTTGGCATACTTGGCTACATTCGAATAATCGGCTGTCCAGGCTGCAACATGTGCTAAAACCGCATATGCTGTAACTTTAGTAGCTAAGGCACCACCCCAACGACTTCTGTCTTCGTTGTAATAATTGCTGGGTTGCTGAATGTCCCCTCCACTGTAAATGTAAGGTAAATCGGCTGCGGCCTTTAACATTTCACTTTCTACCCATGCTAAAATCTTGGCTTGGTTTTCACGTGGTTTGTTTTCAAATACCCCTTCATTTGAGGAGATAATGAAAGGCACATCACCCCAGATGCGTACCATGTAGAAATAAGCAAAAGCCCTTAAAAACTTGGCTTGAGCAATATCTACCGTCATGTTGTTATCCGAGTAACGTTTATCGGTAGCCTTTACATTAGCTACGTTTTCCATAAAAACGTTAGCGCCATTTACAATGGCATAAAACCTGGTCCAATCGGAAAGCGATTCTACTACCGGGTAAGATGCATTTAAATTGTTGCTGATAATGGCTTTCAGGTCTTGCCTCTTCGGGCTGGTAAACTCCCCAGGCCTCACGTCGCCATAAATCCAGTGGCTGTTGTTATCAGATAGTGCAGCACGTGTAAGCGCATAAACGCCCATAATACCTGCCCTTGCATCCTCTACAGTATTCCACATGTTTTTCTCGCCCACAACGCGGGTCGAATCGGTTTCCAGGGCTTTATTACAACCCGATAAAACCACTACAGCCAGCAGAAATGTGTATAATATCTTCTTCATCATTGTTGATGTTTTGTTCGTATTGCTTTCCATATTATAATTCCATTTTAACTCCCAGGGTATAGGTTCTTGGTATAGGCTGGCCATAGCCGGTATCAATACCATCGTAACTTACCAGCTCGGGGTCTTGCCCTGTATAAGGGGTAATTACAAATACATTATTAACCGATCCGTATACAAAAAACTTGTTGATTTTGATGTTCTTCTTTTTCAGTACGGTTCCTAAATCGTATCCGATTGAAACAGATCTCAGTTTCAGGAATGAAGCATTTTCCAAAAACAAGTCCTGATCGGTACGGTATGGAATTACAGTGCTCCATGGATTGTACAGCGGGTATTTGCTGTAATCGCCTCTTTTCTCCCAGAAAGTGATTTCTTTTACCGACGATACATCGGTATTGCCTTCGCGGTTTACAAAATCAAAGCGGTTAGCCATATCCTGGTTAATCAGTTTACGGCCCAGGTTGAAATAGAGGTTGGTACCTAAACTCCAGTTACCGTAAGTAAAAGCGTTATCGAAACCACCCGATAAAACCGGTAATGAGTGACCTTTTAATACTTTATCTTTTTCATCGATAATGTTGTCACCATTTTGGTCTTTCCAGCGTGGATCGCCTGCTTTTAAAGGCGTACCATTGTATTTTAAAGGTTGTCCGTTTACTACCGGCACCTGGTTGTTTGCTGTGTAAATGCCTTCATTTTCCAATAACCAATACTGATCTACCGGCTGGCCCACTTTTAAGAACCTGTTGCCAATAATAATTTCATTTAAACCTCTTGGCAATGCAGTTAATTTATTGCTGTTGTGGTTAAAATTAAGGGCCGAATTCCAGGAGAATTTGCTTTGTGCAATTACCAAAGCGCTAATGGTTAAATCTACCCCGGTATTGCTCATGTTCAGGCCACTTTCTATCGATTGCTTGTAACCATACTCAGCATACGATGGAATGCCCACCAACTGGTTTTTCTCTGCTTTGGTATAAAAATCGGCCGATACATGCAGGCGGTTTTTAAGCATCGCCACATCTACGCCGATGTTAAGCTGATCGGAGTACGACCATGGCACACTATAGCCTACCCAACCAAAAGAGTAAGGCCTGGTAAGTACACCAATTGCATTGTAGCCCGGTACCGTTAAGTTTCCGGTATAACCTACTGATGCAGTGTACTGTGGTCCCTGTGCATAATTATCGTAGGTAAAGGTTCTGCCCATTCTACCGGCACTGGCGCGTAGTACCAGATCATCAATCCCTTTGTTGTCTTTTAACAAATCGTTTTTGATGTTCCAGGCTGCAGAAAGTACAGGCGAGTAAAACCAGCGTTTGGTAGGCTGCGCGTTCGATGAACCATCAAGACGCAGGGTACCCGAAACGAAATATTTATCGTTGTACGAATAATTTACCTTACCATAAAATGATAGCAGGTTATCGGCTGTTTTATCTAAAAACCTGTAAGTAAGTTCTCTCGGAAACGCAACTGGTGTTAAATAACCACCGTTAGCGCTTCCGTTGTCATTTAATGGCTTAGAATCAAGCAGGTTAATTTTGATATAATCGTTGGCACCTTTATAAGCATAAGCATTGTTATACTTATAAATATCCCACATCATGGATTGGCCCAGCTCAAAGTGGAAATCGTGTACGTTTTTAAGGTTCAGATCGTAAGTAGCCTTATTATCCATCATTAAGCGCTGGTTAAAGCCATAATAGTTAGATGCATAGCTATTTCCCTGCAATAATGTACGGGCGTAAAAAACATCGCGGTACCCTTCGTTATAATCTACATTAAACGATGAGCTTATTTTAAATTTACCCAAAGTACCTACCAGCTTGGCAAAGCCCTGTATGCTATTGGTTTTATTATCGTCGAAACCTTTAGTGTACTCGTTCAGGTAGCTGGCGTAATAATCTTTATTGGGTGCCAGAGGTGCGCTTAGATCAGGGAAATAATTAATCTGTGCAAAACGGTCTCTTAAACTCCTGTTGCGGGTACGGTTTAAACGGTTACCGTTAATCATTGCCGAAAACAATAACCATTTAACGGGCTTCATGTTGATGTTAAACATGGCACTGTAGCGATCTAAACCTGTTCCATCGGCCACTCCCTCACTTTTAGTATTACCGAGTGAAAACCTGAAACTTGCCCTGTCAGAGCCTCCTGTTAAGCCAAGGTTGATCCCATAAACCAGTGCATTTTTATAGTATAAATCGGTCCAGTCTGATTTACCGCTGTAAACATTATTTAACGAATCGCTTAAATAAACAGGATAAGCCTCATCGTCAGAGTACCTGCCGTTTGTGGTATAGATATCGTAAAAGCGCTGTCTGAATTCGTTTTCGTACTTGCCATTGATGGTATTAACGTTTGGCTTTTGCACCATACCGATATAAGAGTTAAAGCTAATGCTGCGTGCAATGCCATCAGGCGTTTTTGATTTGAGCAGGATTACGCCGTTTACACCCCTTGGACCGTAAATGGCCGTGCTGGCTAAATCGCTTAATACTTCTACCGATGCGATATTGTTAATATCGATGGTGCTTAGCAAATTGGTAGCCGGACCAATCCTGTTAAAATCGTACTGCTGGATATCAAAAGCGAAGGGATGTTCGCCTATGAGTGGAATCCCATCCAACACCACCAAAGGTTGCGAAGAATACACATCCTTTTTGGATAAGAGCGGCATGGGGGCTCCCCTTAAAAACATATTCTGTATGCTGCCAGGTTCGCCCGATGGCTCCTGAACGTACAGACCAGCATAATTGCCCTTTAAATTTTGCTGTAATGAAATGGCAGGGAAAAGAGATAAGTTTCTGGTGTTCTTCTGTACACCGCCAGATAACTTATTGTAAAGTGTTTTTTGCTTAATCTGATTTAAGCTGTCTTTTCTCAATGAATCTTTTAAGGAAACGAACTTGATTTTCGTCGTATCCTGAAGAACAAAGTGTTTAATTGCTAAGCCTTTATGCATTTTATTAGCGCCAGCAAAAACTGGTAAAACGTTTAACGTAAACGCTGCAAAAAAGCCAAGGCACGCCCATAAGTATCGCATAGTTAATGGATCTTTAATTGGTAAAAAAAATGGATTGCTAAAACTTAATTTTTCGGAAACGGCAAGAAGGATCTCAGGTCACGAAGACTGGTAGTTTGGTAGTAAAGGTTAGTAATTCTCATATAATTAGTATTTGGTTAAATCAAATATATATAATACTAAAACGTTTTAATATTGAATTGTCATTTTTATGAAATTTTTATAAAATGACAGCATAATATTTAATTATTTTAAAATAATTGTCGAACAGACAGATAAAAAATTAAATATTGATAAAATATGTTGATATTTTAACATCCTATAAAACAGGATTTAACGAAAAACTGAGGCTCAGCGTACAATAAAACAGGCGCTTTTTAGCTACAAATTCCAGAACTAGTTAAACGTTTTAGCAAAAAGCAACATTTAAGATACGAAAGCCGTAAGCCTTTCAGCCTGTGTAAAAGATTTGATAAAACATAGCAAGTATGTTACCCTTTGAGGAAGGAAAACGGATTGGCAGCCGCAATGTAGATGGAATTATCTTTCGGTTGCCACGCGGTATGTGGGGTCTTCAACAATATTAACCTGAATAATTTTATCGGCATTTTTAAGCAGCCGTTTACAGTCATCGCTCAGGTGCATTAACTGTAACTTTTTATCAGCACCCTGGTACTTTTCAGTTAGCTTATTTAAGGCATCAATCCCCGACATATCGAAAACCCTGCTGTGCTTAAAATCTACTGTTATATTTTCAGGATCGCCGGCAATATCAAACAAGGCATTGAAATTAGACACTGAGCCAAAAAACAAAGGACCGAATAGTTCGTAATGCTTTGTACCGGTTTCATCTATATATTGGTTAGCCCTGATGCGTTTAGAACTTTCCCAGGCAAACACCAGTGCCGAAATAATTACCCCAACCAGTACAGCCAGCGCCAGGTTATGCAGCCAGATGGTAATTAATGCCACCAAAATACCGATTACAATATCCTGCTTAGGCATTTTATTAATTACCTTAAAACTCATCCACTCAAATGTACCAATGGCAACCATCATCATTACCCCCACCAAAGCAGCCATGGGCACACGGTCTATTACCGGGGCACCTATTAAAATAATAAGCAAAATGGTTAGCGCCGCAACAATGCCCGATAAGCGTGCCCTTGCCCCTGCCGAAAGGTTAACCAGGGTTTGTGCAATCATCGGGCAACCACCCATACCAGTAAAAAACCCATTTAAGATATTGGCCACGCCCTGCGCTATACTTTCGCGGTTGCGGTTTCCTTTGGTGGCTGTAATCTCATCAACCAGATTTAAGGTTAGCAACCCCTCGGTTAAGCCTACCCCTGCCATAATAAGCGAATAAGGGAAGATAATTTTAAGCATCTCGAGGTTTAAGGGCACATTGGGGATATGAAACGGAGGAAAACCACCCGCTACAGACGCAATATCCTTAACCAGTTTGGTATGGATGCCGAAACCCAGCACAATTATAAAAACAGCAATAATGGCCACCAGCGATGCCGGCACTGCTTTGGTAATTTTCGGCAGAACAATTACAATGGCAACCGTTAACAATACCAGTCCAAGCATGGTATATAAAGATGGGCCGCTTAGCCATACTTCGGTACCATTTACCAAAGTTTTAAACTGTTGCAATTGCGACATGAAAATAATTACTGCTAATCCGTTTACAAAACCGAACATTACCGGTTGAGGTACAAGCCTTACAAATTTGCCCAGCCTGAACAAGCCTACTAAAATCTGAATTACCCCTGCGAGGGCTACCGCAGCAAAAACGTATTCGATACCCTGCGTTTTCATTAAAGCAATCAGCACAATTACGGTCGCCCCTGCCCCGCCCGAAACCAAACCAGGCCGGCCACCTAAAATGGCCGTAACCAGGCCCATAATAAAAGCAGCGTACAAACCAGTTAGCGGAGGGAAGCCTGCAAGTATGGCAAACGACAATGATTCGGGAATCATGGTCATGGCAACGGTTAAGCCTGCAAGAATTTCAGTCCGGTAATTAATTTTCTTCGAAAAATCGAAAAGCTGCAGGTAGGGTTTCATAAAGGGATAAAAAGATAAGCTGCTGCAAATATCTGATTTTCCTTTAAATTAAATCAGGATGTGCTTATGGGTTGTGGATAAGTTGGTCTGGCTGTTCTTCCTCTTTAAATGCGTAACAGCTTTTATCGTGATCGGCATTGCCCGATATTGGATTTATGCGGTGCTGAAAATTACTTCCCCATATTTCTAAAGCTTTAAAAACGTCGCCCAGCTTTTTGCCCGACTCAGTAAAAGCATATTCTACCCTTGGCGGCACTACGGGATAAATGGTACGTTCTATAATCTGATCTTCTTCAAGTTCCCTCAGCTGTTGGGTAAGCATTTTTTCGGTAATGCCTGCCACACTGCGGTGAAGTTCGCCATAACGCTTAGGGCCCGATAATAAACGGTTCAAAATGGTGAGTTTCCATTTCCCCCCGATTACATTTAGGGCAGCTTCCATTGAGCAGGTATAATAGGCTTGTCTTTTCTTTGTCATATAAAATTTTGCTACAGGCATTTAAAGAAAATGAGGTCATTTCTTACAAAAAAGTACGTACCGAACTAAAAAGTACCTACTTGATGGATATTGAGATTAGCCGTCTCTTTGATCTATTAAAACATAAAGATAATGAAAAAATTAGAAGGTAAAACCGCCATCATCACCGGCGGAAATAGCGGCATAGGTTTCGCAACAGCAAAAGATTTTTTAGCTCAGGGTGCAAAAGTAATCATCACAGGCAGAAATGAGCAATCCGTAAATGAAGCAATAGCCCAGCTGGGCAACAATGCTTACGGCATAATTTCGGACAGCGCATACATGGAAGAAGTAACCAAACTGGCCGAGCAGGTAAAAACCATTACACCATCACTCGATATTGTTGTGATAAATGCCGGAGTAGGAAAGTTTGATGCCCTGGCCTCCATGACCGAAGAAACATTTGATGAAATTATGAACATCAATTTTAAAGGTGCTTATTTCAGTTTACAACAATTGTTACCATTAATCAATAACGGTGGTTCGATTATATTAAACACTTCTATAAACGCCCACATTGGTATGGCAGGTGCTACAGTTTACGCAGCCAGTAAAGCAGCGTTGCTAACCCTGGCCAAAAACCTTTCGGCCGAATTAACCGATCGCAAAATCAGGGTAAATGCCGTGAGCCCTGGTCCGGTTGTTACACCATTGCACAGCACCGATAAACTTGGTTTATCTAACGAAGATTTAAAGCAAATGGGCGACAGCCTCACCCAAAAAATTCCGGTAGGCAGGTTTGGCGATGCCGAAGAAATTGCGAAAACGATTACCTTCTTCGCTTCCGATGACTCTTCGTTTATTTTAGGATCGGAGTTGATTGTGGATGGCGGGATGTATAACCTTTAGATATACTCCATTAAAAAGCAAAGTAGCCAGCCGGTTGCTTTGCTTTTTAGTTTAAACCATTCTTCTAACCCTAAATTTCAGGAATAATTTTCTGACGCTTAAGTTCGTCAAATAAATCGAAGAACATCTTTTCAGTGTCTATATATTCATTAAAGCCAAGCCTTCTTGCTTTGGTTCCGTCAGAAAAGAAGTCGTAATCCCATGAAAAAACAAAATCGCCGAAAGCCCATGAAGATACTGTTTCGTAACTCGTATTGGCTAAACCGTAACTGGCCTGTATATCTGTCCATATTGCGGCCTTATCGGCCATCACTTGCTGTAAAGGCATTGGTAAGGGAGTAGCAGTTTCCATTTTAAAGTAGCTAGCAATTTTTGGCCAAAGGTCGTTCCATCTGATTAAATCCCCATTGGTAATGTTAAAAGCCTGGTTGGCACATGCTTCATTTGTAGCAGCCCAAATTGTAGCTTTTGCCAGTAATCCGGCATCGGTAATATCCATCAACTTATCATATGCTCCAGGTTTACCCGGAAAACGAAGGGGTATACCTAATTTTTTCGAAATTGAAGCATATACGGCTATAACCATCACGAGGTTCATGGGGTTGCCCAAAGCTGTTCCGGCAACAACAGAAGGCCTGAGTGCCGACCAGGTCCATTTTTTACCCTTTTGACGATCTGTTAAAAATTCTTGCTGTGCTACATTAAACTCAGGAGGCATGTGCCCACCATCACTTTCTTTTGCAGGTGCTTTAAATGGCCCATAGTGTGCACCATAAACTTTATAGCCTTGCATTAAACTTACGTGTTGCAGGTTATCCGCTACACTTTCGATTGCATTAACTACATTAACCAGCATGGCCATGTTTGGGGCAACAAGGCCGGCCCAATCCGACCGGTCCTGGTAAGCAGCATAAAAAATATGTGTTACCTCGCGCAGTTTACTCAATTGCTGTTTGCTTTCTGCCTGGTTCAGTAAATCAACAGCGAGGTATTGTGTTTTATTTGTGCTTAAGCCTCCTCTACGCGATAAACCAATAATATTCCAATTGTCCAAACTTTCCAAATGCTCAATCAGCTTGCTTCCAATTACCCCGTTTGCACCTACTACGAGTGCGGTTTTAATGTTTTTCATTACTGTTCTATTTAATACTATGCAAAGGTGAAGCATAAACCCTCAGGCGCTTTTGTAAAATACTTTGATAAATTTGTATAAATCTATGATCAAGCGATATATCCAGTTTCAACCCCTTGTGGTTTCGGAGTTCGAGGCAAAAGCATGGCCGCATCCTGTGCACAGGCACAACCACTATGAGCTGATTTATGTCAAATCTGGCTCAGGTGTTCATTTCATTAACCATTTACCTGTTGCCTATCAATCGGGGAACCTGTTTTTAATCGGTCCTGATGATGAACACTATTTTGAGATCGATGAAAAGACACATTTTGTTTATATCAAATTTACCGATATCTACATCCATCAAAACGAAGTTAGCCCGGTAGGGATCAGGCAATTGGAATACCTGATCAAGAGCCGGGAAACCCACCTTTCAGGTTTTAATTTCCCGGAAGAAGATCAGCAGATTGCCAGCCAGATAATTGCACTTATATTGGCATTAAAGCGCAATATGCTGCAGAATGAAGTGCTGATCTGGGCGCAAATCCTTACCCTATCGCATATTATGCAGCGCAACATGCCCGAAATTAAAAGCAATAGCCAGCGCACAAAAGATATACAAGCTCTTTTCTGTTACCTGCATAAACACATTTACCAGCCTAAGCAGTTAAAGGCAAGCGTAATGGCAGCACACTTTAAGCTATCTGAAGATTATATCGGGCCATATTTTAAGCGAAACACCGGATTTACACTTCGCAGCTACATTAACGATTACCGCAAACGTTTAATCGAACAGCGAATGGCCAGCGGGAGATTTGGACTAAAACAAATTGCAGCCGAATTTGAGCTTACCGATGAAAGCCATGTTAGCAAACTGCTTCGTAAAGATGCTAAATCTAAATAACGAAATAATTTTATTGTTTATCAATAAAATATTATTGATATTTGATAGTATTAATCAGAAATATCAATAAGCATGAAAACACCAACCGAAAAGATCCTCAACATTATGCTGGTTTTAACCTGGATAGCGTTTATTGGTTTAATGGTAGAAGCAGGCACCCTTTTGGTTTCTTATATAATAACTTGCATTAAACCCGAAATCACCAAAAACCTTTATCTGGGGGCAACTTTAGATAAACTCATGCAACTTGGTTTCTGGCAATACAGTATTAAGGTATATTTTATGTTTTCTTTACTCGGTATGAAAGCTTTTATTGCTTTTCTGGTGATAAAAACCTTATCAAAAGTTAACTTAGCCAATCCTTTTACGGCAGCCGTATCACAACGGATTGCTTTAATTGGTTATGTGCTGTTGGCCACCTGGTTTGTTTCACTTTTGAACCACATCCATGCCAACTGGCTATTGAAACAAATGGGTGAACCGGAGGCTGATTATGCCGCCGTTGAATTTTTATTTATTGCCGGACTGGTATTTATTATTTCGCAGATATTTAAACGTGGGGTAGAATTACAGGCCGAAAACGAACTGACTGTATAATTATGCCGATTACCGTAAACTTAGATGTGATGATGGCCAAACGAAAAATGTCGTTGAATGAACTTTCGGGAAAAGTTGATTTAACCCTGGCCAACCTGTCTATCCTTAAAACAGGAAAAGCAAAGGCTATCCGGTTCAGCACGTTAGAGGCCATTTGTAAAGCATTGGATTGCCAGCCCGGCGATTTATTGGAATATACCAGTGAGTGATATTTTAATTGCTCCATCAACCTTCCAGCCTTCAACCTCCTAACCTTCCGCCTTCCAACCTTCTATACCCTTGCATCATCTTTGTTACATTCACACAAACGATTGCGCTAAAAATGCTTTCTACAGTATGATTTACAATTTGTTAACTTGTGGATTATGAAGTTTTCTCTATTTATTTTAACCCTGTTAACCGCTGCAACGGTTAATGCACAAGATGCCAGTTTGGCGCTCCAAAAAGTACCCAAATTAAGTACAGATGCTGTTACTGCCCAATGGGCAAAAGTACCTGCCGGATTAAACCTAAGCTTTGCCAGCAGCAACCAACGCTTTCCGCGCGAAGTGCCGCCAACAGTAAACAACAATAAAAGCTGGGTATTGAACGGCTGGAAAGGCGAAACCCTAAACACCCAAATTCTGATCTGGACAAAAGGCACCGCCCCGGTAAGCCTGAATATAAGCGACTTAAAAAGCCCTGAAGGTAATACCATAAAAAAGGAAAACCTATCAGCAGGTTTTATCAAATATGTAATTACCGACGAATTCAGAGATGGTTGCGGTTACCGGAAAGCGAAAGATTTTGATTCATCGTACGTTGCCGACCTTATCGATACCAAAACAAAAGTACTTACGCTAACACCTAACAGTACCCAACCGGTTTGGCTCACGATAAAAGTTCCGCAGGGGGCAAAAGCAGGTACTTATAAAGGAACCATTAGCATTAATGGCGATAAAGCAAACAGCCTCGAAGTTTCGGTTAGGGTGGTAAACAGAACTTTAACTTCGCCAGAGGAGTGGGCTTATGATTTAGACCTTTGGCAACATCCGGCAGCAATTGCAAGGGTGCACCAGGTAAAATTATGGAGCGACGAGCATTTTGCTTTAATGAAAGATTACTATAAAATGCTGGCCAATGCGGGCCAAAAAACCATTACTACCAGCATTGTAAACGAACCCTGGGGGCACCAAACTTACGATGACTACCCCAGCCTGATTAAATGGACAAAGAAAAAAGATGGCACCTGGAGTTACGATTACAGCCTGTTTGATAAATATGTAGCTTTTACCATCAGCTGTGGCATTAACCAGCGCATTAACTGCTACAGCATGGTACCCTGGAAAATTGCATTCAGCTATTTCGACGAAAGTACCAACAAAGAGGCTGTTTTTACCGAGGCCATTGGCACCCCGGGTTATAACCTTTTCTGGGGCACCATGCTTAAAGATTTTACCCGTCACCTGAAACAGAAAAACTGGTTTGGCAAAACGTATATTGCCATGGATGAAAGGCCGATGCCTGCCATGAAAAGCGTAATCAGCCTGCTAAAATCGATTGATAGCGAATGGAAAATCGCGTTGGCCGGCGAATATCACCAGGAAATTGAAAAAGATATTTTTAACTACTGCATTGCTTCTAAATGGGAATACCCGGCCGAAGTATTGAAAAACCGCCATGCAGCGGGTAAAATAAGTACCTGGTATACCTGCTGTACCGAACCTTACCCAAATGCTTTTAGCTTTTCATCGCCGGCAGAGTCGGTTTGGATGGGCTGGTACACCGCCAACAAAAACATGGATGGTTACCTGCGCTGGGCCTTTAACAGCTGGACCAAAAGTCCGTTAACCGATACGCGTTTTACTGCATGGCCTGCAGGCGATACTTACCTTGTTTACCCGGGACCGTTTAGTTCGGTACGTTTCGAAAAAATGATTGAGGGTGCGCAGGATTTTGAAAAAATAAAACTGCTTAGAAAAGAATATGCAGACAAAAATCAAAGCGATAAACTGCAACAGCTTGAAAATGCTTTAAAACAGTTCGAGATCAGTAACCTACCCAAAACAACTGCAGCAGAAACTTTATCCAAAACCAAAGAGATTTTGAATAACTAATCGCGATAAAAGAATTCCTGTTTTTTTTGCCACAGATAACCACAGATCATTTATTTGAATCTGTAGTTATTCTTTTTATGAGCGGTTTATTTTTTTGACTCAGTATACCAATTCATTATTTTTTGCCACGGATGCGAAGACCTGCCCTGCTGTTCAGACGTGGAATTTAATACCCTATCTGTGTGCATCCTTTTCATCTGTGGTTTATTTATTTTGAGCATTCCCTTATCTTTGCGCCATGACAATCAGATTGGCCGAAACGGCAGACATAGCAGGTATAATGCAATTGGTACGCAAAGTAGTTCCGCTAATGCAGGCTGCAGGAAATTTCCAGTGGGGAAACGACTATCCAAACCCTGAGGTATTTGAGAAAGATATTACGCTGGCGCAATTATGGGTTGCTGAAATAGACGGCCAAATTGGAGGGGTTACTGCCATCACAACCGATCAGGACCCTGAGTATACCGATGCCGGCTGGGATATTACCGAAGAGGCAATTGTAACCCATCGCCTGGCCGTAGACCCCGATTTACAGGGTAAAGGCATTGCCAGGGCTTTAATGCAACAGGCAGAAACCGTAGCACAATTGCGTAACATTGCCATTTTAAGGGTAGATACCAATAGCGAGAATAAAGCTACACAGGCATTATTCCCCAAATTAGGTTATGCATTTAGCGGCGAAATTAGCCTCGCCAAACGTCCGGGATTACGCTTTTTCTGCTATCAGAAATTATTGTAGAAATCAGTTATTAAATTTTCTGCTACACTATGGAGCAAAAGAGATTATCAAAAAGAACAATAATATCTTCCACGAAGATCAATAACGATAATTTGCCTGCTTTAATTTTATTGGGTAAGTAGCCAAAGTATTTCTTAAATGCACTGGTAAAGTGCGTAGCGTGCTTATAACCCACTTTTTTAGCGATTTCGGCAACAGTAATGTCTTTCGCAAGCAGTATTGACCTGGCTTTTTCCATTTTAAACTGATTGAGGTAACCATATACAGTATTGCCAAAAACAGTTTTAAAATCGCGTTTAAGATTAAACTCATTGGTACCCACCAGGTGGGCCAGATCACGTAACGACAATTTTCCGCCAACATGGTGTATTAAAATTTCCCGCGCCTCCTGCATCCTTTCCAATTCTTCAGTTTTAAGCTTTGGCATACTTATACTGTTTTGAAGCTGCTCAAACTGCCCGAGTTGCAGCGCCAGTAGTTCAATTACTTTAGATTCGAGCAGCAGCTGATCGCAGAAATTACTTTGAGCTGCATCGCTCAGCCGTTGTAAAATTGCACCAATTTCGGGCGTAACAGACAAGTTTACCGGTGAAAGCATAACCGGGGCCTCCTTGCCTGTGCGTACAGCCATGAGCCTGCGATGTGCCGGATGGTTAACTGGTACGTACCTATTTAAAAATGCAGCACTCAGGTTAATGCAAACCACTTCGTCTCTACTATCGCTCATCACCATGCGTCCTGATTGAATGGCTACCCTGCAAAGGTTATGCTGATGTACGCTGATATTTACCTTATCCAATGCATCGGTAGTCTCGAGCGTAACATTGCCTTTCAGCACAAAAATCATCTGAAAAACTTCTAACGCCTTATCATCGGGGTGGCTCATCCTGATTTCGATCTTCTTCCGGTCTGCTGCATCCATATTATAGCTGAAAGCAATCGCCTTATTAAACGAAAACACGCTTTCTATATCGTGCTGATATTCTCCCTTAAGCGTTAGTTCTTCTCCCGATTGCGTCATATTCAGCTTTTATCTTTGCGGCAAGGTTATCCTTATTAAGACCTATTCTAAAGAACAAATATAGAAAATTACCCTGTTTAATGAAACACTGTTTACTACTCTTCATCATTTCCTGCATTACTTCTATCGCTTCTGCTCAAACCGGTACCCTGTTGGGCAAGATAACCAACGAGCAGGGAGAAGCGGTTAGCGGTGCTACCGTATTATTAAAGGAGCTCGACAGAAAAACCATGACAGATGCTGATGGCAACTATGAAATGACGGCAGTAAAATACGGCAGCTACACCCTGATTATCAGCTCGGTTGAAATACGCAGCAAAAACTTTGCAGTTAATGTAAACAAAGTCAAAACTGTACTAAACCCAAAGGTGGTAAGCATTTCCGATCGTGAGCTGGAGCAGGTAACCGTGCAGGGTAAAACAGAAAAAAGGAAGATCGAAACTTCGGGTTTTGCCGTGAATGTAATTGATACCAAAGCAGCATCATTACGGAATTTACAAACCAACGAACTCCTAAACAGAACTGTTGGGGTTAGGGTTCGCCAGAGCGGCGGTATCGGTTCTGAAGCAAATTACAACTTAAACGGAATGTCGGGCCGTGCCATCGGAATTTTTATTGATGGGATAGAAATCTCTACCTATGGTTCTTCTTTTAACCTCAACAATATTCCACCTTCGATGATTGAGCGGATAGAAGTGTATAAAGGCGTATTGCCCGCGCACCTTTCCGGCGATTACCTGGGTGGTGGTATTAACGTGATCTTAAAAAAAGGCGGCTTGCGCAACAACCTAAACGCTTCAGTTTCGTATGGTTCTTTTAATACCCAACAGGCTGATTTAAGCGGCATGTACCGCGATGCCAAATCTGGCTTTACGCTACGCGGCTCAGGTTTTTACAGCTACTCTGATAACGATTACGAAGTATGGGGCAAGTTTGTACGTAACGAACAGCCCAATGGCCAAATGATCGAAACCAGGGGAAAGCGGTTTAACGATGCCTATAAATCGTATGGTGGCCGTTTCGAACTGGGTTTTACCGACGTAAAATGGGCCGATAACCTGATGGTAAACTATAATGTATCGGATACTTATGATGAGGTACAGCATGGCCAGTACATGAGCAGGCCTTATATGGGCAGGTTTTCAAAATCGCAGGCACATGTAATCGGCCTCGATTATAAAAAGAACAACCTGTTTTTAAAAGGCTTAAACTTTAGCTTTAACGGTGTTTACAGCGACAGGCACCAATACATTCAGGATACCGTAAGTTACCGTTATAACTGGGACGGGCAGAAAGTAATCGGCATAAAAGGTGAGCCTTTGCGTACACTGGGTGGCGCACAACAGGCTGCCCCAACCATGAACAACATCAGCAGGCAGATTGCCACTTTACGCGCCAGTTTAAGTTACAATATTGCCGAAAACCACAAAGTAGTTTTTAACCATATGTTTTATGTGGTAGACCGACAGGATATGGATGAACTGAGAACCATATTGGAGCGAAATTATCTGTCGACCAGCGACCTGACTAAAAATGTTTCGGCTTTATCATACGAAATGGAAGCATTTGAAGGTCGTTTAAGAACCAGTTTATTTGGTAAATACTATCAGCAAAAAATAGACCGGACAGATCCTGTACAGCAAAATGTAAACGGGCAGCCTACCCGAGTAGAAAGGATAACCAGCGACGACCGAAATACCACGGGTTATGGATTTGCTGCTTCATATTCCCTTAAACCTAACTTCGTTGTAATTGCCTCGGCCGAGAAAGCAGTAAGAATGCCCGGCGAATCGGAGATATTCGGTAACCAGGCCGACAATTTAATTGCCAATCCATCAATCCGCCCGGAGATCAGCAATAATTTTAACCTGGGCTTCCGTGCTGGTGCCTTTCACTTCAACCAACATCGCATTTCAATTTCAGGAGGTGGTTTTTTACGTAACACCAAAGATAAAATCGTGCTTTTATCAAGCGACCGGAACGTTACCAATATGGAAACCTCTAACAACGTAAACCTATCAGGCGTACGATCGATCGGATTCGAAGCCGAAGTAAACTACATCTACCGCAAACTGAATGTGGTATTGAATCTCTCGAAATTCAATGCATTGCTTCAGGATGGGGCTTCGCTCTTTAACGGCAATCAGATTCCAAACGAACCTTTCTTTACCGCAAACGGCAATGTACAATACCGCATAGATAATCTGTTGCAGAAAAAATCGGCTTTGAACCTGTATTACAATTTTGGCTATGTACACCCCTTCGAAACCATCTGGCAGCTTAAACGCGACGAATTTAACATTACCCCCACCCAGTTTATACAGGATTTAGGCACCAGCTACCGTTTCCCAAACCAAAGGATGGTGATCAGTTTCGATGCCAAAAATATATTTAACAAAGAGGCTTACGATAATTTTGCTGCCCAAAAACCTGGGAGAGCATTCTATTTAAAGTTTAACTATACCATTAACAATTTTTAATCTAATTAATCATTAATATGAAAAAGCAATTTTTAAAGCTCCTGATGCTTGGAGCTGTAGCGATGGCAACCACGATTTCAGGTTGTTCGAAAAACGAGGAAACACCAGCGCCAGAAGAGAACCTGGGCAACTCCAGCCGCTGGATTACCCTTTCGGGTGCCTTGATGGGTACTACACCGGGCGATGGTAATGGCGGAACAATGGTGTATTCGGTAAGTGTAAACGATGCCAAAGACCCCAACAAATCTATTGATGTTTATACCAATGGCTTTCCGGTAAGGTCGCAGCGTACAGCCCGTTTACAGTCATCACTTGATGGAAGTACACTCTTTAACATTGCTTACACCGGACCAAACGGAGGAGAGTTTTCTAAGTATAAAGTAAACGGTGGTAGCAGCTACGCTGAATTAAGCGATAAGGTAAATATTTCCAGCTATGCTACTACTTCACCACGATGGGTAAAACTATTCGACAACGATAAAACCGGCGTTGCAGTAAACGTTTCGGGTGTAAAAATTACTACCGAAGCCGATGGAATAACCTATAAATATGCAAGGGCAAAATCAACAGTATTGTCGTTAAACTTGCAGGCTGCAGGCATTAACACTTACGAGCAGTATGAAATTCCACTGTTAGCAACCGAAGAGGCGCAAGGTTTTTACATTGGGCGTTTAGACGGCCCGGTATTAAACAAAGCGGGTAATAAGTTAATTATTGGTGTTTCTAAAAGCAAGTACAATACCGCAACAGGCCTTGCTGATAATTCGGGTACTGTTAAAATCCCTGCAAAATCGTTACTGGTTGATTATCCATCGCTAAAGAACCCAACTTTAATCAGTTCTACCGTGAGCACAGGTAACACCAATGGCTATCGCAATTTCAATTCTTACCTTGCAGAAGATGGTTACATTTATCAGGCTACACAAGAGGCAGGATCCCATATCTTGCGCATTAGTCCAAATAACGAATACGACAACGCCTATAAATTTAGCTTAGACGCAGCTTTAGGTGTTAAAGGAGCCTACATCGAAAGCTGGACATACGCCGGAAATGGAATTGCCTTTATCATGTACACGCATGATGGAGCAGCTGCTTCTGCTTTTAATCCAGATGAACAACAAAGCTTTATTGCAAGGGTAGATCTAAATGCCAAAACTGCTAAACAGATCACCTTACCTTACGAACCTGATCTTTACTTTTTTCAATATCAGGGTTGGGTAGTAAATGGCGATGAAGTTTTTGTAGCTGTAACACCAGTTGGTAAAGATGGCAACATTTACATCATTAACAGCAGAACAGGTAACGTAAGCAAAGGTGCTAAACTGATTAACAAAACAGGAAACCACTACATTGGTGTATTTTAAACCTGTTAAAAAAACAGCGTAAACGGCAAGGGCTTCGGAAATATATTTTCGAAGCCCTTGCCGTTTTCTAATTATTACCTGCCCGTTATTTCTTTACTGGAGTCAGTATGCCCGGATATAAAACACCGTCTGTTTTCAGGTTCAGGTTAAGTAATTTTGCAATTAAAGGTGCAATATCTTCCTGACCAATTAAAGGCAGCACAGCACCTGCTTTAATTCCCTTACCGAAAGTAACGAAACCGGTTTGTATCTCTTTAAAATCTGTTGGCAGGTAACCATGTGTACCACCGTTGGCCGGAGCAAGCATATCGCCTGTGGCCGAAGCGCCAAAACTGAAACCCTGATTTGCAGCCAATGCTAAAACAGCGGTTGGATCGCCTTGTGCTTTAGCAATCCCTTCTTTATCCAATACGTGGAAGGTTCTTTGGATGCCCTCAGGTAGCTGACTTAATGCCTTCTTTACCTGCTCTACGCTCTTTTTATCGTTTGGATCTTTAAGGTGTAAAAAGGCAGATCCGCCGCTTTGCTGAAAGTAAGCTTTCCAGCCTTCCTTATTGGCATCATCGTACAGACCAAGCTTGCTTAACACTACATTCGGTTTAAACTGCGTGTGGATATCAACAAAACCGTGGTCGCCTGTAATAATAAATGTAGTGTTTTTGCTCATACCCGATGCTTCTACGGCATCCATAATGGTTTTGATGGCTACATCAGCACCAACAATTGCCGATCTTACTTTATCACCATCGCGGCCTTGTTCGTGTTCAAAATGATCTAAAAGTGCAATGTGCAAAGCCAGGAAAGATGGTTTATATCTTCTTAAAATATAGGCAGCCATGCGCGATTTATTCTGGTCGCTGGTATAAAAATCAACCGACGCACCATATTCTGTATTAAATTTACCAACCGCAAAATCCTGCACTTCCTGAAAAAGTTCTTTAGGGTTCGACTCTAAAGACATGGCTTTAATCTCGTCCTTTTTTTCTCCCTTACCCTGTGGAAGAATTACATACTCAGGCAGGTTATAGGTAATTGGTGCACCAACGGTAACCGGCCAGCTTACACCTGCAGTGCTTAAGCCCGCATCCTTAGCTGCTGTCCAGATGGTAGGCACTTTAATATCTTTATAGTACCAGAACCACTTGCCCGATATACCCAGTGGCTCTACGGGCGTGTTGTAATAAATACCATGTTTGGCCGGCAATACCCCACTTACAATGGTAGTGTGAGAAGGATAGGTAACCGTTGGAAAACTGCCCCTTACACCCTCTGCGTATGCGCCGTTTTTCATGGCCTGACGTACATTAACCATGCCCCATTGCGGGTCTAAATAAAATTCGGGGCGTAAACCATCTATACTGATCAATACCACATGATTCTCCTGAGCGGCTACATATCCAGCCGAAAGCCACAATAAGGCCATTAGGGCAACTATTCGTTTCATAAAACTTTTTCCGGCAAAGGTATTTGGACAGTGTACCCTTTAAGTTTTGTGAACATTAAGAAAATGTTAAGATTACAGGCAATAAGCGGCTTCCTAGCCACAGGCAGTTACAATCGCTGGAATAAGCCTTCCATAATATCTTTGCATTTTTCGCCCCATTTATTAAGGATTTTGACCCCTGCTTATCCTGGAAAAGATACAACTTTATCCTGTAACCAAATTTAAGATATACTATGAAAAACTCAGTTTCAATTTTAGTCGCTATTCTGTTTTTATCCTGCGCCAAGAAAAATGATGTTCCCGAAGTACCAGCGCTTCCGCAAAAAACAGATCCATTTCTCCAAAAACCTTTAAAGCCAGCCGACTTTATTAGCCAGATGACACCTGTTTTTATTGATGATTTTAACGGAACGGCAATCGATGCAACGAAATGGGCTTACAGGGCTGATGGAACCGTAAGGGGATATGCTACTGTTTCGGGCAATAAAACCATTTCGCTTGATGGCAAAGGAAATCTGGTGATACAAACGATTAAAGATACTGATGGAAAATATTATGTTGGGCAACTGTGTACCGATGGTAAATTTGCACAGAAGTACGGTTATTTTGAATGCAGGGCTAAAATGCAAAAATCGCTGGGTACACACTCCTCTTTTTGGTTGCAAACAAATACGATGGGTTCACAGCCAGATAATGCCCTCGCAGTAGGTGCAGAAGTCGATATTTTTGAATACCTGAAACCGAATCCAAACGCCACTTACCATACAGTACATTGGGGAGGCTACGGTTCAACCCATAAAAGCGAAAGTAAAATTGTACCAAGCGAAACCATTAACGACAATAACTTTCACACTTTTGGTTTACTCTGGAACAACGTAGAATATGTCTTCTTTGTCGATGGAACCGAAGTATTCCGCACCAGTAAAGGTCTGTCGGGTATTTCAGAATACATGATCTTAAGTACCGAATTAACGGGGTTTGGCGGCGACTATACCAAGGGTGTATATCCAGACGAGGTTGTATTTGATTATGTTAAAACCTACCAGTTTAAATAATCCGCAGTTTAGAGTATTATCAATATAACATTATCACGTTGATCCTATCTAAATACTACCTTAGGTGTTTCGAATACCTGCCCCGATTTTTTCCTATCATGTGGGTACGTCTTTTGCAATTCCCTTTGCGCTATCCGTCATCGCCAGCTTGACTGGCAATCTTAATGCAGTAAAAGGCTAGTGAGAGACGTTTAATTTTTTTACCGCTCTATGCCGCGGGGGCATGGTACTTTGGAGCGCCAAAGTACCCAAAGCGCTCTGTCAATCCAGCAATGGGGTTTTTACACAACCCTGTACACATCAAAAAACAGCGGCACTTTGTTTTGTTTGTTAGTACTTAGATTAAAAATTGTGCAAACATGAACACAAAACCACTGCGTTTTAGGTTTGGCAGTGCCATTTGTACTATTGTGCACCTGTTTTATGATTTCCTTAGCCCTTGGGATTGACGGCGTTCTTCGCTCAGGACAGTGGTTTTTCAAAGTAAGTTTAGCAGGATGCCGAAAACTATTCACAAAAAAAGATGTGTCCACACAATAAGATTTTTTCTAAAGACTAACATCGACAGACCCGATAGAATAATCGTCATTGCGAGGAGGAACGACGAAGCAATCCTACAACGATCGCTATTTAAAATTGAAGTAATGCTTTGTACCTAGCAATGACGACTCCGAAGGGGCTGTCACTAATATTGATATTTATGAAATAAATTAACTCTCAAAGTGACAAATGCCACCGCCCCTTAAAAACTAATGTTATGCGAATTTTTAATCTCGGCCATTACGAAAGTACTGTGTGTACTGCCAATACTTTCTACTGAGCCGAGCTTATTAAAAACAAAATCCTGGTAATGCTTCATGTCCCTGGCATACACTTTCAAGATAAAATCATAATCGCCCGAAACATTATAACATTCGGTCACCTCATCTATTTTTAAAATATCGGCAACAAAGTGGTGCCCTATTTTCCTATCGTGCTGTTTCAGTTTAATGTTGCAAAAAACAATGAAACCCTGATTAAATTTCTCCGCATCCAGTATGGCGATGTATTTTTTAATATAGCCGTTGTTTTCTAACCTTTTTACGCGCTCAAAAACGGGCGATGGCGATAAGTTTACCTGCGCTGCCAGCTCTTTTGTGGTGTAACTGGAGTTATTCCCTAAAATTTTCAACAGCAATAAGTCGGTTTCGTCAAGCTCGTTCATAGAATATTTTTCTTTTACGGAGCCAAATCTAATCACTCAAAAGCAAAATACACTAAAAAATAGATACAAAACAGGTATTTCATCTTATTATTTCACAATCAATAGTTTTAACACCTGCTTAACTACCTTTGAAAAGAATTAAAAACTGATTGTAAGCAAAAAAGTTCTTGTATATATTTCAACAACCGGAAGTGAAAAGGGAATCGTGTGCAAATCACGAACTGTCGCGCAACTGTAAGTAACATTTAAGATTTTATCAAAAACATTAATAGGTGATAAAACGGTTATAAGTCAGGATACCTTGCTCTTCCGGATTGACAATGCTTTCGCGATTGAAGCCTGATGTCAGACAAATGCTGTTACACTGGTACAAAACCTTTATGGGATTGTTGTGCCCGCTTGTTTCGTGGTATTTGCGCTCCTTCATCCTTCCTTCGCTATTGCAATACGAAATTAACCAGGGCTTTTTACAATGATTATTAACCATTTAAAAAGTTGAAACAATGCAAACCCACAACCTAGGCTACCCGCGTATCGGGAGCAACAGAGAACTGAAAAAGGCCAGCGAACAATATTGGGCCGGAAAAATTACCCTGGCCGAGCTGCTGAGCAAAGGCCGCAACATTGCCGATCAGAACTGGAAACTACAGCAAGATGCAGGCATCGACCTGATCCCTTCAAACGATTTTTCTTATTACGACCAGATCCTGGATATGTCGTTAACCGTAGGTGCCATTCCGAAACGTTACAACCAGGTGGTATTACAGAAAACCAATAACGAACTCGATTTGTATTTTGCCATGGCCCGGGGCTACCAGAAAGATGGTTTAGACATTACGGCCATGGAAATGACCAAATGGCTCGACACCAATTACCACTATATTGTACCTGAGTTTTATAAAAACCAGGAGTTTAGTCTCTTCTCGGGTAAAATTGTAAACGAATTTGTAAGGGCAAAACAACTCGGCATTAACAGCAAACCCGTAATTATTGGTCCTGTTTCTTATCTGTTGCTGGGCAAGGAAAAAGAAGCAGGTTTCGATAAAATCGACCTGATTAAAAGACTATTACCGGTTTACCTGCAGATTTTAACAGAACTGAAAGATCAGGGAGCGGAGTGGATCCAGTTTGATGAACCGTTTTTAGCTTTAGATATTAACGAAAAAGCCCGCGCTGCCTACAATTATGTTTATGCCGAAATCAGGAAACAATTTCCGCAGCTAAAAGTATTGGTAGCCACTTACTTTGAAGGCTTAAAAGATAACCTTACGCTGGCTACTGGTTTACCGGTACAGGCTTTGCACATCGATCTGGTACGTTGCCCCGAGCAGCTTGATGAAGTATTAAATGCCATTCCGGCTACGTTAACCCTATCACTGGGTGTGGTTGATGGCCGAAACATCTGGAAAAACGATTTTGAGCAATCTTTAGCCATCATCAAAAAGGCAGCGGCCCAACTGGGCAGCGAGCGCGTGCTGATTGCACCTTCGTGCTCATTATTGCATTCGCCTTGCGATCTGAACCTCGAAACCAACGAGCAAACCCTTACGCCTGAAATTAAACAATGGCTGGCCTTTGCCAAACAGAAAATTGATGAGGTGGTTACCCTGAAAGCATTGACTGAAGAAACGCCTACGCAGGAGGCATTAGCGAAACTCACGGAGAACAAAAATGCCATTGAAAGCCGTAGAACCTCTGCACTGATCCATAACACAGCAGTGAAGCAAAGGGTTAGTGCAATAACCGATAAGGATGCACAACGTGAAAATGCCTTTTCAAGCAGAAAAAAGACACAACAGGATATTTTAAAACTGCCGCTTTTCCCTACTACAACTATCGGCTCTTTCCCGCAAACTACCGAAGTTAGAAACTGGAGGGCACAATTTAAAAATGGAGAAATTACACCTGCCGAATACGATACTTTATTAAAAAAGGAAACCGAAGAAGCCATTCGCTGGCAGGAAGAAATTGGCATTGATGTATTGGTACATGGCGAGTTCGAGCGTAACGACATGGTGGAGTATTTTGGCGAACAGCTTAACGGCTTTACCTTTACCAAAAACGGTTGGGTGCAAAGCTACGGTAGCCGTTGCGTTAAACCTCCTATTATTTACGGCGATGTAAACCGCCCTAAAGCCATGACGGTTTACTGGACAGCCTTTGCACAATCGTTAACACCAACCCTGGTAAAAGGCATGTTAACTGGTCCGGTTACGATACTACAGTGGTCTTTTGTGCGTAACGACCAGCCACGCTCGGTTACCTGTAACCAAATTGCACTGGCCATCCGCGATGAAGTGGTTGAACTTGAAGAAGCGGGAATCAAAGTTATTCAGATTGATGAACCAGCCATACGCGAAGGCCTTCCGTTGCGCCAAACAGATTGGCAGGCTTACCTGAAATGGGCGGTTACGGCCTTTAAAATTTCGGCAAGCGGCGTAAAAGACGAAACGCAGATCCACACCCACATGTGCTACTCGGAGTTTAACGATATTATACAGCATATTGCCGATATGGATGCCGATGTAATTACCATTGAATGTTCGCGTTCGCAAATGGAATTACTTGATGCTTTTGCCGACTTTAAATATCCGAATGAAATTGGCCCTGGTGTTTACGATATCCACTCTCCAAGGGTACCTTCGAGGGCAGAAATGGTGCAGCTTTTAGAAAAAGCGAAAGCTGTGGTTCCGGCCGATCAGCTTTGGGTAAACCCTGATTGTGGATTAAAAACCCGCCATTGGAATGAAACCAAAAAAGCACTGATTGAAATGGTAGCAGCAGCCCAGGAAATGCGCGAAGAAGTACTGGCGTAATTGAATTTTGAATAGTTGACTTTTGAATGATTGAATGGCCATAATGGCTGTTCTCTCGTTCAAAATCAGCATTGATCACTTATCGAAATGCCTCGTATGGTATTAAAGCTGATCCTTCGCCATTGACAACCCCATAGAAGAACCGTCATCTCGACTGAAGCGCAGCGAAATGGAGAGATCATTTCGACTGAAACCAACCGGTTTTTCACTGGTAGTGGAACGGAGAAATCTATAGAAACAGATTTAGCTTCGCTGAGCACTGCGTGGTTCTTGGCTACGTTGTACTTTGCTCGAAATGACTACTCCGAAGGGGCTGTCACTAATATTGATTTTATGAAATAAATTAACCCTTAGCGAAACATGCAGAACAAACCCGCCAATTATTTACCCTACCTGCCGAAAAACCGGGGGAATCGATGGCGGTTCTCATCAATAAGAACAGCGATCCGGTAATTTTCTTCCGAATCAATGGCATGGTTCTCGATATCATCAATACTATAGGCAAAAGGCTTTTCACCTACCTTTCGGTTACCACGGGCCAAAAATGTAGTGCGGTTAAACAGGTGCAAAATACCATCCTCTACAAAGGTGTTCGGCCGGTCTTCGCGGATAAAATCCCTGTCGCTATCGTAATACCTGCGACTCAAAACCTTCATGGTAAAAACAGAATCGCATTTCCAATCTTCGGGATTGAGTACATATTTATCATAAGTTTCGATCGCGTCTTCGATGGTTTGAGGTTTCAGGAAAGGGAAAATAGGCCCCAGCTGCAGAAAATGTTCTCCATCCACATGGCTAAGCAATGCGGCAGTTGACCTGTCGGAAGTGAGTTCCAGTTCGGTTTCCTGAGGTTCGGCCTGATATACATTAACCACTTTTACCTTAGCAGAACGATCATAATAACTTTGAATACGTCTGGAATCGGTGTTAATGAGAATCTTTCCGATCCGACCGATCCCCTCAAGCTTATTGATCATTACGTTATAGAGTGGGTTGCCGCATATATACTCGAAATGCCTGCCAGGAAAAATAAATCCCGCTTCTTCGGGAATTGAAATAAGAGCCGTTAATAGATTATTACTCATGAGTTAAATAGCTGTTGGTTTATCATCCTAAGGTACGAATCGCACGGCATTACTGAACGCAAAACACAAACTATAAAAAAGCAAGCAATGGATGTGTTGCTTGCTTTTTTGATATCCGCTACCCAGAGTTTTTAGATTTATGCATCTGGCTTTAGCCAGAAGCTAAGATCAAACAGGAGGGCTATTGCTTCAAATATCCCTTAGCTTTAAGCTTGTCTAGCACCCTTTGGCCTATTTGCTTACCCCACTCCTGACCTGCAAGCATAGACTCTTGAGTGATCAAAGGAGTTTTTTCTGCGAATTTTTTGCCTACAGGTGTCTCATAAAAAGCAATTACTCCCAGCAGGTCTGCCTCTGTTAAATGCTTCTGATATATTGGTAAAACCAGATCAACAAGCTGACTTACGCCATCTCTATTTATTTCAACAGTGAATTCATCCCAAAACTCTTTAGGGACACTTGATTGCTGCTGCTTAAACATAGAAATCATTTGGTTTAAAATACCTTTATAGGCAACTTCCGAACCTGAGACCTGCATTAGCTTTGTTAATGATGATTTGTAATTGCTCTGCTGACCAAAAGAAAATGTTGTAGCAAATGCGAGAAGCACTGTTAAAATAAATGTTTTCATGTTTTTTTTCGGCAAAACTATAGGTTTTTTATCTATTTAAAACTTTTTCAACAATAAATTAACTAACCCTATGCTAAGCTCATGATAACGATCCAATATTCAACACTGAACAAACAAAGCGAATAACTTTCGTTATCCGCTTTGCCAAGTACTAATTCAGATGCAAGACCAGAACAGCCCCGAACAGCATGCCTAACAGGAAGGTAATGATCAGCATCAACCTGATCGAAATACTAAAAAGACTGCTTTTCTTTTTCAATTTAATAAACTATCGTAACAGGTATTGATTTGTAGGTACTGATGTTGTAAGTACTGTTTTTGTAAAGAATCACCAGACTATACTTTCCCGATTCCCAGGCTTTTTCGCCGCTGATCGGATTTGCCACGGGTTCATTGCCATCTTTTTCTGCACCTATGGTGATGGTTTCGCCACCGTAAACTCCATTTACCTGTTTTAGCGTAGATACTTTTGATGCACTCGGAAGTCCTTTATGTTCGACTTTAGAAATTACGATGGCTTTGTTCAGGTCAAGCTTGTCTACCGATTCTGGAAAATAATTAGCTTTTCTTTTGATGAGAACGGTGTACAAAATTCCATCACCCTTTATCTCACTTATCTGAGCGTGAGCGGTAAATTCGTCGCCTTTTTTAAAAATAAGCTCTTGCTCTACAAAGGTGTCCATGTAGTAAATCATGGTGCCGTTTCGCGAGAATACATCTCGTCCGATTTTAGGATCAACGGGCATATTTGCTGCATCAATGATGATAAAATCTTCTTTGATTTCCAGCTTTGTTCCGTTTTCATCCAACACAATGAAAGAGAAATCATATTTCCCTTCCGGTGCATCTGCCGGGATGGTAAAATGCTTGTGTACATTGGTGTTTTTTGCACCCTTGTATTGGTCCCAGGTCATTTCAAGTTTCCATGTTGCGGTATAAGTTTGTCCGGCTTTTTGCAAGATCTTAACTTCTACCCCCTTTATTTTGTCGCCAGCTATAACATCTGCATTCAAATGGAAATCTCTTCCCCTTATGGCCTGCTTGTTATTTGCTGTCCCTATTTCCACATTGGTAGCTGTTGGCGAAGCAATAGTTGGCGCTGTATCTTTTTTACAGCTTGTTGCAAAAACTACCAGCAGCAGTAACAATGTAAATGATTTACTGATTGAATTTTTCATTTTAATTGTATTGGGTTTCTTAGTTATGTCCGGCGCTGCTTTCAAAACCAAATAAGGTTAGCCTCACTGGTCTGGCAGATACTTTGTGTCTGGTTACTTTGGTAAAATCGGTTAAGTCTATTTGTTGCACTTCACCAGCTCCCGGAACGGCTACGTAGGCATATCTTGCAGTAGCTTCTAAAACTGGCTTATACGTATCGGTAGCTACAACTGCAGTTATTGCTGCGCCTTCTTTTTTCAAGCTGCCAGAAGCTAAATCGTAAATTCTCAGTTTGCCATCAAGCGTTAAAACCAATAAGTTTTTACCTGCATAATCTACCTTGCATTGAAAGGCATCTGCTCCGGCGTAAATTGGGCTAATGCGATTGGCTGTAAGATCAATCAGGTAAGCACCTTTTGTGGCTACATATCCAATAAATTTTTTGGCACTTTCTGCATACAAGATTGTTGCCAGGCGAAATGCACCAAAACCATCGGGATTAGGGATAACGCGTTGTGTACCATTTTGCTCTACTACCAAAACGCCACCGGCAGTTGCTGCAGGCGTGGTAAAAGCACCAAATACGGCATTTTGCCCATCACTTGCATTGCCATGTATATTGCCAACATTTTGTGTAGCTGCATGCACTAATGTTCCGTTTTTATCGGTAACAATTACCTTAGTTGGAGATGCCCCTGCGGTATTGGTAGCAGTAATGGCGTAGTTGCCATTGGTAAATTGCGCCATAGCACCATGGTGTGGCAATAAGCCTGCATTTACAACTTTAAATTTTGCATTTGCCGTATTGAAATCCGCATCGTTACCCACGCTCAGTGTACCATCCCCATCGTTAAAAATTAGAGATTCATTTCCCTTACTTTTAAAATGGGTGGGCTTAATACCATTGGCAGTAATAGCAGCCCATTTGGCGATACCATCAACATCCACATGATCGTCGTGAGATTGCAAACCGCTATCAAAAACCTCTACCAGGTTTTGCGCGCCATATAACACAGCAGCATAGCGGCCAGATGCTGTTCCATAAATATTGGCTAATGGATATTTTCCCGTAAAAGTGGATATTTTAGCTGCAAAGGGATCTATTTGAGTTAAGGTGGTGGATGTTTCATCGCTCACTAACACCCGTACAAATTTTTGCTCTTTTGCGGTAACAACAGGTTCCGGTGTTGGTGTATCGGTATCCTTTTTACAAGCGGCAAAACCAACCGTAAATAATATAAATAATGCAGCAGCTTTAAGTTTGTTTTTAGTGTTCATTTTTTTGTGTTTTAAAATAAATTGATGATTTGTTAATTGATTTTGATACTTAATCCCTTAAGCGTTTGCCACCCGGCTTTATCCGTAAGGCGAATCAGGAAATGATAATCTCCTGCATCCACATCAGCTGGCACAGTCACTTCCTGTGCTATTTCGTGTGTTTTCTGACCTGCTGACAGCGGAAAATCCTTGATCAACAAGAATGGCTTTACAGGTTGCTTTACCGCACCTAAATTGCATTCATTCACTTCTGTACTGTGGTTGTGATGATCGAAATTGTGGTGTATATCGATACTTACTGAACCGAGTTCGGCATTATCGCTCAGCTTTGCTTTGAAAACGAATTTTTCACCTCGTTTAATTACCGAGCACTGCTGAGGAAAAGCCGTTCCGCTTACATCAATTACCGGATATTCGGTATCGATTGCTTCGCTCTCTTTTTTACAAGCCGAGAAGCAAAGGAGAAGGCCTAAAACGAGTAGTGGAAATTGTTGTTTTTTCATGGATTTTTAATTAGTGGTGATGATTGAAATTGAAAGGTATTTTTACAGACAGCACTACATTTCTGCCTTGCTCGGGCAAGCTGATTAAGCGGTAAAAACTGGTGTGATGGAGGTATCTGGTATTGAACACATTTTGTACCTGCGCGCTGATGCTAAGCGGATATTGTCCAATGTGAAGTCTCGTACCTGCCTGGAAATTAAACAGATTATAACCTGCTGTTTTTCGTTCTGGCGGCACAATGTTATTTTGCGCCGAAGTAATGCGGTAATCTAACGAGAAGTAAGTATCTGCATTACCCAAAAACTTTTGCGGCGAATAGGTTAGATTAAATAATGCCGAAGCAGGTGGAGAAAAGGGTAAAGTATATCCTTTTTTATCTCCCGACAATTGCCTGGCATATAAGTATTCTACCAATACTTCAGAGCTCCACTGTTTACCGAACTGATATTTTACCTGCGCTTCGCCTCCGTAGCGCATCACTTCGCTTTCTGCATATTCGAAAACCTGATTACCTGCACCATAGAAATAATCGTGTGCCGATGTTGGGTTTAAGTAAATGTAATTGGGGAAATAATTGAAGAAAGGACTTAACCTGGCCAGCCATTTTTCTGTCTTAAATGCAATTGAAAAATCTGCCTGGTAAGATTGCTCCGGACCTAAGTTTGGATTACCTTTCTCGTAACTGAAATAATGGTAGTTTACACCATTTGCACCCAATTCCTTTGCTATAGGCATTCGAAAACTCTTCCCTACATTTGCTTTTAATTCAAACAAACCGGCATTGTAGTTCATCCCAACCGACCAAACCAGACTGTTGAAGTTTCGGCTCAGGTTAGCTGCCCTTAACAACTTTTCCTGCGAACCGCCGGCCGTTTCAGAAAAGAACCAATCCGTATAACCGAACAAATTCAGTTGTGCCATGTCATACCTTAGCGCTCCATGCAGCAGCAGTTTATCGTTTACTTTAAACTTATCGTAAGCATACAAGCCAAAACTTTTTTGCTGAAAGGCAGGCACTAAAAAGCTCCAGCCATTAATCAAATTGTCTTGCATTTCGCCATTGAGGCCTATTTGCAACAAGTGTTTCCCCAGCTTGATCTGATTTTTTGCCATGAGCGAGTAAACCTGTTTATCGAATTCCCTTTCCAGATCAATTGGGATATTCATCGTAGCCGGATAAACTGCTGGCATATAACCATGATTAACATAGTGATTATACTCCTGGCGGAAATTACGCTGATAACCCAATTCCAATTCCAAGTGATGATTCCCCGTTACCAAAGTACTTCTATTAATCAATTTGAAATGATTTACTTGTTGTGAGGGCATCAAGATATCGCGGGCACTAGCATCATGTAATTCTGTATCAACTCTTCTTGGTTCTAAACCATGGGCATTGGCGAAAAATCCGCTTTTGCTGTACGTGTTGCTCAGATAAAATATGGTTTTAAATTTTTCAGTCACATACCCGGTATTGAAATGGATGCCGGTTTCCCTGCCTGCGGTATTCCTCAGGTAGTTTTTGTGCAGGCCAACTGCAAAATCATACACATACAAAATATCTGTGGGTACACGGTAATCGCCATAATTCTGATAGGTAAACCGGCCGTCGAAAAAGAGTTTTTCCTTTCTTTGAAATAGCCGTACCGAAGTGCCATACAAACCATTATTGCTTTTGCCAATTAAGTTTACATCGCCTCCAAAACTATTGGGCGCAGGCATAGCTGGCGCTTTGATATTGATGGCACCGCCAATGGCATCGGCACCGTAAGCAAAAGAGGCAGCGCCTTTTATAAGCTCAACTTCTTCGGTGGCAAACTGGTCAATTTCTAACCCGTGATCGGCTCCCCATTGCTGCCCTTCGTGTTTTATTCCTTTATCTACTACCATCACCCGGTTAAAACCTAGGCCACGTATCAAAGGCTTAGATTGCCCGGAACCAATGCCAATAGTTTTGATCCCCGGTAAGCGTTGCAGGGTATTCATTAAGCTTCCGCCCAAATTGCGTTGAATGAAATCGGCTTTTACGATTTCTACATTTAACGATTCCTCCCTCATGCGCTCCTCATTCGCTTTACTTTTGATGGTTACTTCCTTCAGCACACGGGTATGTGCTTGTAGTTTTAAAACCTTTTGAATGGCTTTCCCATCAACCACGATTTTGCTGGTAAGAGGATGAAAACCCATTGCATTTACCTGTATTTCGTACGATCCGTTGGCAAGCTGAAAATAAAATTTGCCCAAAGAATCGCTCAATGCATAGACATTAGTCTTGCTTAATTTTACGGTTATCCCTGCAAGTGGATGATGAGAACCATCAGTAACGAGGCCATTTACCGGGTAGGTTTGGGCAAATGAGCCAAGACAAAAGAATGTGCTAAATAATAGCATCATCATTTTCTTCATAGAAAAATTGATACGCTAACGCGAATGATTAAGCCAACCGAAATGAATTCGGTTAACCGGTTAAAAATTGGGGAATAGGAAAAAACCGCCCGGACTGGGCGTTGCTAAGCTTATGAAACGAGGTTTCAGGAAATGATGGCTGGAGGACCTTTGTTGGTAAAGCCTTGTAGCGTAAATTTATAGCAACCAATATAATACCTGCCTGCAAATGGAGCAGTAGGTTTTACCGGCGCTGTTAATTCGAAATGATGAGCGGTTAAAATTGCTGCCGCATGATGATGTGCCACGTAGTTACACACTTCACAACTTTTAACCCATTTCTGTACGGATGTTTGGTTGTCGTGTTTATGCGTGGGTAAATCCTGATGATGGTGGTGAAAAATCTGGAAAAATGAGGTGCCCACAAAAAGTATCATTAGCCAAACCGCTAAAACACTTTTCACATATTGCAGATATGTAGCTTCCTCTTTCAAATTGCAACAAAATTGCATTAATAAATTTAATAATGCAAACTAAGCCTCGATTATCTTCAATAACTTGTTAAAATTACTGTCCATAACAGATCAATAAAAATGATCGTCATCCCGACTGCACCCGGTAGCTATCGGATCCGCTACCCTTGAAAGATCAAATAAAAATCCCCGTCATTCCCACGCAGGCGGGAATCCTAATGCAAGAGGGTTTAAGATTATCTTTGAAGAGTACTTCCTAATTCTCAATTATTTGGAAATAAGGGATTGTGGGGATAATCATTCTATAAAACTTCTCGCCACTGCTCAGGATAAACTTCTCGCCCAGCCTTAAACGCAAAAAACCCACAACTTTCGTTGCGGGTTTTGGCTCCCTCTGCTGGGCTCGAACCAGCGACCCTCTGATTAACAGTCAGATGCTCTAACCAGCTGAGCTAAGAAGGAATGCTGGTTGTTTTCCTTAAACGAATGGTGCATACTTTGCAGTATCTTATACCCTTGTTCGTTTTGGGAGTGCAATATTAGCGCTTTTTAATTGTTTATGCAAACAATACTGCAAAAATTATCAAACAAAATGGCCTTTCATTTTACCAGAAAGGCCATTTTGCTATTTTCAAACTGATTACCAAATAGTTAAGAACACCTATTTAACAATCCATGGAGCCTGATTAATATCATCAGTGCCGTTATATTGTCGTGTTAAAGCCTGTTTAAGGTTATCACCATTGGTGGTGCGCTCAATATCCGGGTACTGAAAACGCTTAGGAATCCTTTGACTGTTACCTGTTCCAGGTCCGGTCTGAAACTCAGGCACACCTGTTCTACGGTTTTGATAGTAGGCTTCGAAGCCTGAATTACGGAAGTAAGCCAGGTACTTTTGGGTCAGGATTTGTTTCAAACCATCGGCAGTATTGCCAGCATATTTAACAGAGGTTTGTGCGTAATAATCGGTTTCGAAAGAAAAATTAACAGCATAGGTTTCAAATTCGCCCAGTTTTCCATCCTTTTTCAAAAAAGTAACGGTATTACTACCATCGTGAATGCCATAAAAAGCAATAGAAGCCAGAATACCTTTTTTATACCAGCTTTCGGCATCGCCGGTAGCCCAGCCACGGTTTATCCCCTCTGCTTTAATGAAACATAATTCGGGATAGGCAATAATAAAAGTATTTTCGGCCGTATAGCCACTGTAATACCGGTAACGACCAATAAGCGAGTACAAACCTTTCTGTACTTTATCCAGCATCACCCCCTGATCTTCGCCTGAACTTGCACCCACAAAATTGCGGTAATCGGTAAGTGCATAAGCATTGGCTTCAGCAATTCCTCTTGCAGGTTCGGCCACCATATACGCCCGCGGGTCTTTAAGTGCCGAAAGCGTATTTAAATACGTTCCGGCCATGTTATAACGCAAGGCATCATTACCGAAATTATCTTTGTTGTTAGGGTACTTGTTAAAACTTTCGTTGTACACAAATTGCAGATTATCGGCCATACTATCCATTACCGGATATTTTGTTGGGTTAGCCAGTATGGTTGCAAACTGCTGTTTCACCTGCAAATCGGCATCATCAACCCTGCTGCTCAGCTGAATCAAAGTTCTTAACCTAAAGGTATTAACCACCTTTTGCCAGGCCAGCAAATCATTCTTAAGGTAAATATCGCCTTTTAGCTCTTTGTTATCTGCAGCAATCAGGGTTGCCAGACTGTTGTTGGCTTCATCTAACCAGCTTAACGATTGCTTAAAGATATCTTTTTGAGTATCGTATTTTGGGGTGAGGTTAGCGAAGCCTTTTAAAGCCTCCGTCATTGGTAAATCGCCAACCTTTAAACTCATTTTAACAAAGAAATAAGCTTTAAAGAATTTGGCCAGCGCCAGGTAAGGCTTAGCTACCTCGCCACCTAAACGGCTGGCTTCTTCTTCCATTTTAACTACGTTTTTTAAAGTAGTGTAATCTAAAGATGCACCTGTCCAGTCGTAACTGTTGTTGGCATAATAGAAATAATTTGCCGCGGTGTATTGGTTCCAGCGTTCGGAACCCGAAAACGGCGCTTCGTACATATTGTACAAAATACCATTGATTAATAAGTTTGGAGGAACATGCTCGGCCTGGTTGGGATTATTAAAATTTTCTTCGAAAGTTTTTTTACATCCCGTGGTGGCAGCCGCCATTGCGATGAAAAGAAACAGTATGCGATATATTGATTTCATGATCTTGTATTTTTGAATGGCTAGAAAGTAACATTGAGGTTAAAACCAACACTCCGGGTAGTTGGCGTTTGCAAGGTAGAAGTACCCTCTCTTCCCGAATACTGATCTACATCCACATCATTATAGGTAGAATTGATAAAATAAAGCAGGTTACGCCCTACTACCGATATATTGGCCGAACGGATAAAAGTATTGGCCAGTAGCTTTTTAGGCAACTGATAACCGAAGGTTACCTCGCGCAGTTTGGCATAGGTACGGCTCATCATAGTATTTTCTTTCGCTCCGTAAAAAACGCCCAGGTAATCCTGCAGCAGTTGCGGAGTGGTATTTGGTGCAAAAGTAAGCTGGTTGTAATTGGTAATAACGCCTGTAACCGGATCGAAATTAATCTTGGCTCCGTTGGTTACAACCACTCCATCGCCTACCCAGGTACCTTTATAGTTCGGATCGTTTACGTGTACATAATCCTGATACCTGGCTTCGCCCATTTTGCCCTGTATGGTTTCGATCTGGCGCCCCCCTTGAAAGGATTTCAACCGCACATAATCCTGCATTACACCACCAACTTTTCCGTCTAACTGAAAGCTGAAAGAGAAATTTTGGTACCTGAACTTATTACTGATACTCCATACCCAGTTTGGATCGGCATGGCCCAGCAGCTGGTTAACCGGTAACGAAATGGGCGTACCGCTCGAAGTGTGGATTACCTGTCCGTTTGGCGATTTAGCCAGCACCGAACCATAAATATTATCGATACGGTCGCCTGTCTTGAAAAACTGATCTACCGAAGTTTCGCCCGGCGCAAGTTCTTTGTAAATTTGCTTATAGGTAGACCAGTTTACCAGTACATCCCAGCCAAACTTATCAGTAAGCACCGGCGTGCCTGATAAACTTAACTCCACACCGCTGTTTTGTGTTTTACGGCCGTTAATGGTATTGGTTTGGTAACCTGTAGCAGGCGAAATGTTTTGCCTGATGATTTTTGGTCCGTCGATATAACGGAAATAAGTGGCTTCAAAACCCAGTCTGTTCTTTAAAAACTTAAGCTCGATACCGCCTTCATAATTGGTACGGCTTTGCGCTTTTACTGCATTTAAATCGATCAGGTTATCGGTATAAAAAGCACCGGTTTGGTTGTTAAAAGTTGGCCTAACGCTATATGGCGAAGACAAGCCATAACCCGGACCACCATACGATGAAGTATATTCGGCACCATAACCCAAAGGATATGTTTGCAGCGGCGTAGCGCCAATATATTCTAAAGTACCTAAACCAGGGTCTTTAACGTTAGCGTATGATGCCCTTACTTTCGCAAATGAAATAAAAGCAGGCATTTTTACATAATCAGATATTACCGAGCTTAAAGAAACCGACGGGTAGAAGGCCGAATTGTTGCCCATTGGCAAGGCAGAGTTTTTATCAATACGGCCCGTAGTATTGATATTCAGGTATTTTTTAAAGCTGATATCGACTGAATAAAAAGCACTTAATACGAGCATTTTCGAATTAAAGTTAAATGCCTTTACCGGGTTTTTAGAGTTAGAGAAATTGTACACATTAGGTACGTTCAGGTAATCGGTTGTGGTAAAGCTGGAGTTGTAGCTGAAGTTACGTGCATTACCGCCACCAAAAGCACTGATTTCGAACAGATCGCCAACGTTTTTATTGTATTTTAGAAGTAGCTGGGTATTATTCTCGAACATACTCCTGCGGTCTTCGCGGTAATCGCCTAAACCTTCCTCGCGACCATAAGGGTGTGCCGAAAATGGCATTTTTTCCGTTCTTAACTGATCATAGGTAGAAATCTGCGTTTTTAACATCACATCTAAACCTTTAACCAGGTTATAGTTTAATGATGCATATCCGTTAATATCGTTCTTTTTATGGCCTCTTAACCACTCATACGACATAAAATATGGGTTGTGGTAACGCTGGTATTCCGCATAAACAGACTGAATACCTTCTTTACCGGCTTGCCAGTAATTTTTCATATCGTCTATATTCCAGTCGGCACCACCCCAAAGTGTCATATTATAAATTACACTGTTTGGGCCATAGTTTACATCCGGAATATTATCAGAAAACTGACGGCTGTAATTGATATAAGCTTCGGCCTTTAATTTAGGGCTGATGTTATAGCTACCACTCACATTAAAATTATTAATGTTGAGCTGGGTATTTGGGATAATCCCTTTTTGATAATTATTGGAAACCGATACCCTTAAATTGTATTTATCGGTAGCCGAAGATAATGCAATGTTATTGGCAGAAAGCAATCCGGTTTGGATAAAGCGCTTTAAGTTGTCTTTTCCACGGGCTACCCATGGTGTACCCTGGCGCACACCGTTTACCACCGGACTATCGTATTGCGGAATAAGCTGACCTTCAAATTTTGGTCCCCAGATATCGTAATCGCCATCATTTAAACCACCACCTTTTCCATCGCCAAAAGCATAGGCACTGTGCTCGCCCGGGCCGTACTCATCCTGGCTTTTAGGCAAGGCAATAAAACCCTTGTTAAACTGTGTGCTTGAATTTAATTCTACCACAAAGCCTTTATCGTTCAGCTTTCCTTTTTTGGTGGTAATTAACAAAGCACCGTTGTAGGCCTGATAACCGTAAAGCGCCGCAGCTGCAGGGCCTTTTAATACGGTATAGGTATCAATATCATCAGGGTTGATGTTCCAGGTGTCCGAATTAATGGGCACCCCATCTACCACTACCAGATTTACATTGTTACCACGCAGGTAAAGCGACGAACGGCCTAAAAGTTCGGAAGATACACCTACCGTTAAACCGGCAACCTTACCCACCAAACCATTTACCGGATTGGCTTCTCTGGCTTTTACCAGATCGGCTCCTTTTACTTCCTGAATGGCATAACCCAGGTTACGTTTTTCTTTACGGATACCAAGTGCGGTAACCACCACTTCATTTAAGTTTTTCGAATCTGTTTTTAAGGTTACGGTAAGGTTGTTTCCGCTTACTTCAACTTCCTGCTGAAGAAAGCCAACTGAGCTAAACACTAAAGTTTCGCCAATTTTGGCATCAATGGTAAAGCGACCCGAAAGATCGGTAGAAGTGGCTTTTTTAGTACCCTTTACCACTACACTTACCCCGGGGATGGGTTGTTGTGCATCGTCTTTAACCAGACCTGCTACTTTTGTTTGCGCCCATGTAAAATAAGGCGTGAGGCAGAGCAGCAGTAAGGCTACCATGCATGTCTTCATCTTGTAGAGATGTTTCATTTATCTATAAAATTTTTAAGGTTTATAGATGCAATATTAAGACGTGCATGTTAGCCTAATACCAACTTTTAGTTAACAAAATACCATGATTTTGTTTAGTATTTGTTAACTAAATATATTCTTAATGCTTTCAGCCGAATAACCGGCGCTGGCGGTCATACCTTTGCCACCAATGGCGGTACGGATATGAATACAATCATCTAAATCGTAGGTTACAATGTGTTTAGTGGGGTGTTGCGGATAAAAACCAGCCCAGGTAGTTTGCAGCTGGCGCACGTCAAAATCAACAATCCGCGCGGCTTCTTCGAGCATTAATTCGTTAATGTGATGACTGAGATCAAAACCCAGGTCGTCGAAATGGTTTACATCTGCATATACGTGCGAATCGCCTACAATAATGCTGTTATCTGCGGCCTGCTTAAACAGGATATGAATACCCCATTTTTTAAGTTCCTCGTAATGTTCAGGTGTGTTTATCGAGTGGAAAGAAGGGCAGTAATGCTCAAAACTTTCGTACCTGCGGGTAGTTAAGCCTGTTAAAATATTTCCCGATAGCTTTACATCGGCCAGCGGCACCGTGCGCATCATTTGCAGTTTACTTACAACAATACCACTTTCGCTAAACAATTCGGGATAAAGCAATTTAAACTCATAACCATTACAGATTACAGCTTTATCGCCGGTAAAAAGCACGCTGTTGTTTTTTAAGCCTACCTCTACCCCGCTGCCCTTGCGCTGGCATGCAGTTACCGGGCTATTGTAGTGCAGCTGATAATTTTCAAACTTCGTTTGCATGTATTGCTGCAGGCGATAAATCATCAATTCCGGCTCTACACTAATTTCCTGCGGAAAGAATATAGCCTCCTTTGCATAAGTAGATTTTATGGATGGATATTTATTTAAGATTGCAGCCTGTCCAAGCAATTCGGTTTCGTAACCTAAAGTATCGTAATGCGCTTTTAGCTCGTGTATTAAGGTTTGCTCATCGGCATCGGATGCGATATAAACACTGCCGTTGTTGCGCACTGAAATATCGAATTCCTGCTGGATAGATTTATAGATTTCAAGTCCGGCTACACCGTACTCAAACCACTCGGCTTCCATACCCGATGGTACCACCTGACCAAAGTTGCGCACGGTAGCACCTACCGGATAATTATCTTTTTCTAACTGCAATACTGTTTTACCGGCAAGCAACGCATGGTAAGCATGGAAAGTCCCTAATATACCACCACCAACTACAATAAGATCGAAATGTTTATTTGTCATTGAATTTTTATTCTGGTGCCGCACTGGTTTTAATTTCCGGCCGGCACAAATTTATATTAATCGTTATTCTGAAATACTGCTCCACACCTGTTTAGCTGGCAGGGGCTGTTGTTTTTTATTCGTCAGCAAGGTTTTTCGCCTGAAATAAATGAGCGAAAGCACACTGCACACACCGCCAATAAGTGGTACGGTGATTAAACACTGTTTAAAGAAATGCATCCAGCTTACATTGGTTTCACCAAATTCGTGCAGCATTAACACCGAGAAACTGCCTACATAACCAATAGAATCGGCCACATACATAATGAAGCCAATGTTGCTCTTGTAATGGAAATTGGCAATCATCCGCTCAAAGAAAATGGCGTTATAAGGGATATAGGCCATGTAAAGCCCCATACCTAAAAGTGCCATCCAGCTAACCGGTCCTACATAGCCCCTATCAAAAAGGAAGGTACTAAAGCCAATTAGCAAACAGCCTGCTATAATCATGATGTGGATAACTGTAAAGGCTTTAAGGTTATCTTTAATCAGGATCAGCAATCCGATCATCACCAATACCACTACCGAAATCAGCGTATCGATTTGGGTATAAATGTGGTTATCGTGAATACCTAAGCCGTTCCAGATCTCTACTTCAAAATTATCGCGCATATCGCGGATACAGGTAAGCAGCACATAAATAATAATGGTGAGTACAATGCCCGGTAAAAAAGCAGCAATAAATTTAGTGCGCTGTTTGGCATTCATGGGCACACGTTCGGTACGCAGTTGCTTATCTTCTTTTGAGGGTGGTGGCATTACTTCCAGGCAAAAAACAAAGAAGAAGAGCGGCAACAGAAAAACAAGTCCGGTGAGAAAGGGCATCCAGTTATCGCGTACCCCAACCACCGACATTAGCGTGCGTGCCACCGTTTTAACGAAGCCCGAAGCAAAGATTAAACTGATAGACATTAATGCCCCCATAAATTCGGTGGTTTTGCGACCTTCCAGATAGCTGAATACCAAACCCCAGATCATCCCCAGAGGGAAACCATTAAGTAGCAGGAAAACAATATTGTAAGGGGCAGGCACGCATGCAAAGCCGAGTAAGGCCAGCCATGAAAAAACTATGAGCAGGATAATACTCCGCGCCCGGTTATTTTTACCCGATTCGGAAATAAAGCGGATGCCATAAAACTTGCTGAGCGTATAACCCACCATTTGCGCAACCACCAGCCATACTTTATAATCGACATGCAGAAATTCCTGGTGCTCGAAAGTGGCCGAGGCAAAGGCTTTTCTGAAAGCATACATACTGGTATAGCAGCCAAAAGCAGCCATACCACCAAGCACAGTAATTAACCAATAAGGCCAGCTAAGTGCTTTTTTGCGGGCAACATGCAGCAGGCTCATTTTAACTGCCGAGCTTATTAATTTGAGCCTGCTGAAATTTATTACCGGCATAATACCTTTTTTTAACGATTGCGCATGTTTTGTTTAACGCTTTTAATCTGATAGCCATAAACTCTTCTATTTAACATCGCAATAGTAAACATAGTTTATTATTTGTAAACAAAAGTTAAGTTATCAAATTGTTAAGTTTACACCGGCCGAAGCAAGTGTTATTTTATAAATGCCTCCTGCACTGGTTTCCCGCGCCAGCTTTGCGGCTGCTTTAATCCCATAATCCAGGCTAAAGTAGCAGCGGTATCGTAGGTAATAATTACATCTTTAAGTTCGTGGTTTTTGCGCACACCTGGGCCGGCAATAATCCACGGAATCTGAACCTCATCAAGCGATTTGCCACCATGTCCCTTGCCTTTACCTCCATGATCGGCAGTGACCAATATGATGGTTTCGTCTGCTATCCCGGCATCTTTAACGGCCTGTACAATTTTGCCAATGCGTTGGTCTACTAACTCCAGTTGTTTGTAATATTCGGGTGTACGGTGACCAATGGCATGCCCGGTATGGTCAGGCTCATCTAAATGCAAAAAGGTGAAATAAGGTTTTTCTTTTTTGATAATCGTCGCAGCAGTGTCGGTACAAAAATCGTCTTTATCATTTCCGTTAACCACAATATTAACGGCCACTTTTTCGAAAAGATAACCAATACCACTCCAACTGTAAACTACAGCAGTTTTAGCTTCTTTTTTCTGATCTCTGATTACGCTGAATATAGTAGGAAATATACCATAGGATGTTTTGGTTGCCGAAGGGATTTCGGGCACTTTACTGTCCCATTCGGTATAACCATGCTCGGTTGGTCCGGCTCCCATTAATAACGAAGCCCAGTTTACAGCACTCGATGAGGGCAACACGCAACGAGCCTTATCGGTCCAGGAGCCGCTGCTCATTAACGCTTTAAGATTTGGCATTTTGGCTTCCTGTAACGCATACGCACCAAAACCATCACAGCCTATTAAAACAACGTGTTTAACTTTTTTTGATTGCCCCATTACTGAAAGGCATGTACACAGCAGTAATAGTGCAGCTGATAAAATTTTCTTCATGTTCATTTGTTTATTTTTGTGTTTACAAACATGAAGGTAAAAATTTGTTAAGTATTAATAAACATTGTTTATCATTTTGTTACTCAAAAAAATAAATAACGAGCATTAATGCCTTTCCATCGCCAATATTAACGGGTGTATGGGAGAGTCTGCCATCGAAAAGCATCGAATCGCCTTTTTCGAGTATAATTTTCTTTTTAGAGAACTGGTATTCTACTTTACCTTCAATCATGTACTTGAATTCGAAAGCTTCGGTTTTAACCATCGGGCGGTGTGCATTTACCTCCAGCTCGAGCAACACAAAATCGGCAGTAGAAAATTTAATGTTTTTGGTCAGGATACGCGAGTAGTTAAAACCCATGGCCTGCTCTTTTTCAAATTGCTGATACTGGTCTTTTCGCTTCACCAGAACGGGTGCATCCTTTTTATGGAAATTGATATCCTTAAAAAAGCTGTTTAAATCAATCTGCAGGCTTTTAATGATATCCATTAGCACCATTAACGATGGTATGGTACGGCTATTTTCGATCTGTGAAATAAGTCCCTTGCTTACCGATGCCTTATCGGCAAGTTCCTGCACAGTAATGCCAAGTTCTTTACGACGTTCTTTAATTTTTCCGCTTATCTGTAAAAGAATTTCTTCCTGCATATATTAAATAAGATTGATGCTGCTAATGTATTATTTTATTCCTGTAATCTTATTCAAAAATCACAATCGTTACGTAAACGTTTTTTAAACATGAGTTTTGAGGGAGAGATTGATTGAAATTTTGAATGATTGAATGTAATTGGAATATAACCATAAAGAAAATGATTGAATTTTGAATGATCGAACAGCGAACCATTCTTTCATCCAAAACTCAATCATTCAGTCCTTCAGCCCCCTGTTAACGGTAATGGCCATGCACCCAATAACGGCCGCCATGAGGACCGATTACATAGTGCCCGCGCACCCACTCTCCTCTGGGCCCACGGGTATGCACCACGCAGGCACTAAAATTTACAACCATAACCAATAAGAGCAATGCATTTACAATCTTTTTCATAACCTAAATTTTAAATAAATAATAAATCAAGCTTTATGCTGTGTGTACAATTTGGACGGCTGTAAACGCAGAAAGTTTAATTTTTTAGGGTATTTTTTCAGAGCGGAAGCAGATGCCCGCAACCTGCCATAAAAACGCAGCTATGCTAACAAGGGCTTTCAAGTCATCCCCAACCAAAAGCACCTTGCCGCACAACAGCGTTTTATAGTTTTACAATCTTAAATTCGGTTCTTCTGTTTAACTGATGCTCTGCTTCAGTACATTTTATGCCATTGGCGCATTTATTAAGGAGCATGGTTTCGCCATAGCCTTTGGCGGTAATCCGGTTTTTATCAATTCCCTGGTCAATAATGTATTGCACAGCCGCATTGGCCCTACTTTGCGATAACCATTGGTTATACTGATCGTTACCACGACTATCGGTGTGCGAGCCCAATTCGATCCATATGGTTGGATTATCTTTCATTATCTTAACCAATTTATTTAACTCAATGGCAGCATCTGGCCGGATATTGGATTTATCGAAATCATAGTAAATATTCTCGAGCCTGATGGCTTTATCCAGCTCTGCTTTTTCTAAATACAGGTTGCGTTCTATCACCGTACTGGTGGTAAGACCTTTGGTACTCAGTTGAGCCAGATCATTTCGATAGGCGGTTTTCTCGCCTGTAAGCTGATAATCTGATAGTTGTTCTAAATTGAACTTAAATGCTCCGGCGTGATCGGTCTGCACTTTCAAACTCTGCCCTTGTACTTTTTTTAAGATAACTATCGCGTCGCTTAAGGGAAGATTGCTGTGCTTATCGAAAGCTATTCCGGTAAGTTTGAATGCCAGTACCTGTTGCGCTGCGAAACTGTAAATATCATCGTTCCCCAGGCCACCTACGCGGTTTGAACTGAGGTATCCGTTCAATGCTGACGTTTTTATGTAGGCAAAGTCGTCTTGCGGTGAGTTAATTGGGTAGCCCAGGTTTTTAATGTCACTGAATTGCATTTGCTGCATTTTCGCGCTGTAAATATCCAATCCACCCATTCCTACACGGCCATCACTACTAAAATAAAAAAACTGATCATCACCCAATACCGGGGTGCGCTCATTGCCCGGGGTATTAAGCGTCTTCAAATTAACAGGAATACTCCAGTTACCATCTGCACCGCGCTGGCAAACATAAATATCTGCTCCTCCGGCACCACCGGGCATTGTCGAACTAAAATACAAGGTATTACCATCGGCACTGATAAAAGGATCGCCAACCGAATATTCATCTACGTTATTGTAGCTAAAAGGAAGCGGATTTGTCCAGTTTCCTTGCTCATCCAATTTACTGGAGTATATTTCTACATTAACAGTAGCTAGTTTTCCTTTTACAAAAATCGGTTTCGGTGGAATTTTAGTTAGCGTAAAATACATTTCCCTACCTGATTTGGTAAAACTTGCCGGCCCCATGTGGTAATTTGTATGGGTTTGAATCGGGAAAACACGCACACTATCATCCTGTCCGTTTTGCAAGTAAAGCCTTAAATAATGATTTCCGGTCCAGCCGTAAATGGTCTTATCGGGCTGCCTGGCACCATCAAACTTTAAGAAAGGCCGATTTGAACCTGTTTGAAGGGGAGCAATAGTTCCGCGATCTGAAGCAAAGGCAACGCCACTGTTATAGGCCGTTAATCCCCAGTCTGATTGAGGCGTATTGAGTTTGCCTGCATTCGTAATTACAACTTCTTTAGGATTTTTCATCCAGTACAAAGCAGAATCGCAACTCAATAACCAGCGGGTTAATTCGGCCGGATTGAGGGTTTGATTTAACGATCCATATTTTTGAAACTGCTGTTTAGCTTCGCTGTATTTACTATTTTGCTGCAAGGCTATGGCATAAGCCAGTATATTTTCGGGTTTTACCTCTGGCATACCGGCCACAATAGCGCTCCAGCTTTCGGCTTGTTTATAATCGTTAACCAGCGAATAACATTGATACAGCCTTTCGGCGGCATATTTTGTTTGCTTTTTTTGGTAGGCCTGCTCGTAAAGATCTATGGCCTTGCTGTAATTGAAAAGCTCAAACTGGGCATCGGCGGCGTTTAGCACGTATTGGGCTTTTGCACCGGTATTTAAAAGCAATAAGAATGTAGTTATGATGGAAACAGATAAAAATCTTTTCATACTTGTGGCGGTCATATGTAATATTGATGAATGAACCATGGCTTAGAAAAATCTTGGGGTTAACATCCTCATGTTCTTTTTATTGAAGAAGTAGCTGATCGATATTTCGTGTGTTCCACCGCTATATTGCTGTAGCGCACCGAGCGAAAAATCGTAAGCATAACCTATTCTCAAATTTTCTGTCGGGAAAAACTGTACTGCTGCAACAGCCGAGTTCATGTTGCTCAGGTCTTTTTGCAGGTAGCTTTTATCATAGAGTTTTATTCCCGAACGGTACGAGGCCCCCAGCCAGAACTTTTCGTTTAAAATCACAAAGGCATTTAAATCAATACTGGTTGGCCCGCCACGATCGTCTTTCAACAAAAAGGACGGTTTTAACAGCACATCCTGCGCCAGCGGGACTAACATCCCAGCGGTAAGGTAGTAGTGTGGTTTAGGTTGCGGGATAAAAGCATAGCGATCGATATCGATGTACTGAGAAACCAGGTTATCGGCACTTATGCCTGCGTAAAATTTATCGTTGGCAAAGTAAACACCTGCCCTCGCATCGGGAACAATGGTGCTTTCCATGCCTGTGGGCTGGTAAACTTCAAAATCGTTTGGATTTAGCATTGCCCCATCAATACCCAATTGAACTGCCCCAACACCTAAACCAAGCGCCAGCCTGGAAGTGCCATCTGCATTTAAACGAATACGGTAGGCATAATTGGCATAAACCGACTGGTTGCGCTGCGCCCCTAACCTATCGCTGGAGAGCTGGAGGGCCAAACCTACATTGCCGTTATTGGCAATAGCATCTAACGCTACCGACATGGTTTTGGGCGCTCCTGTTATTTCTGTCCACTGGTTGCGGTAAAAAGCATGCACATTGAGCTGCTCACGGTAGCCAGCATAGGCCGGATTAATATAAATACCGTTAAACATGTATTGGCTAAACTGTGCATCCTGCTGACCAAAAGAAAATTTGGAGAGGAAAATTAAGCCAGCTATGGTGAATATTTTTTTTATCATGATCATTTGCTTGCGTAGGTTTTTGGTAGGATATGAATTGATCTTGAATGCGCCACGCCACATTCAACCGGCTACCGCTTATCTTTTAAATGCTCTTATTAAGGTGATGTACCCTTTATAAACCTGCCATGGCGCAGTTGAATTTTCTTTCACCCGCAACACGTAATAATATGTTCCCTCGTTTAGGCCTTCACCAGTCCAGTTGTTTTGGTAGCTATTGGATTTATACACTTCATTACCCCAGCGGTTTACGATAACGAGATCGTTTTCTCCAAAAAGCCCGAGTCCGCGGATTTCGAATGTATCGTTATTCCCATCGCCATTTGGGGTAAATAGGTTAGGGATCATCAAATCACTGCCCTTGAATGAAAGTTTGGTGAAATAAGCCCCGTTGGCCAGCATATCATTTACCATGCCCACGTTATTACGTGTATGCACACCCGGTGAAGGATTTGTACTACTTACCTGATCCCATTTGCCCTGGCCTAAGTATTGCGTAATTGACGCTTTTGCATCGTTAAATTCTGCACCATTGGTAACTGAGTTGTGCTGTAGCGTAATGGTTGCACTTACCGGAACAGCAGCGTATAAATTCCATACCCTATCCATTCCCCGTATTTTATCAATGCTTGTAAGGCCATTTTCTGGCCGACTATCCTGAACGCTGGCAAATATCCTTGCTGCATTTTTAGGAGTTAAAGTAGCCGGGGTATAATCGCCTTCTGCAATACCGATTGGAAACACAAAAGAGGTATTGGCACTGAGGTCTTTAATCATGTGCCCGTTAAGACTATTCTCTGTAACCACCATGCGCGATAAACTGTAATTGCTAATTTTACCTGCTGCGTTAAAGGCTAAATTATTCCCATTGAGAATGATATCGGCCCCGTTAGCAGCCATATCCAAGGTACCACCAATGTTTAATGCTGCAGCATCTGCACCAGCCGGATTTTGGGTATTATAGCCCGGATCATCCACATTGGCCAGCCTGATATTATCGGTGTTCCGGTGTTCGACAATCAGGTTGATAAAATCGCCATTGTTCCCGTCTATTTGTGTTGGCCCTGCAGCCATATCGCTATAGTAAGGGTTATCTCCGGGATTATAAATGATGATTTTGCCTGTTCCGCTAAATTTTGCACCAGGAGCAATCCATACATTTTTGCTATAAATGGCCAGTGTCCCATCGATAGTCCAGTTGGCGTTTGGGCCAAAATAACTGTTTTCTGAAAAACGCATTTCGGTTGTTCCGGCAGCAATGTGAACAGTTGAATTATCAGCAGTACTACTCCCCGATCCTGTCTGCGCCCGGGTTTCGATCTGATAGCCCAGCAAAAGCAGGAGTATAATAATTAATATTTGTAAGGTTTTTATTTTCATATTGAATGAATTATCGCTTCGGCAGTTACTCGTTACCCGAAGGCAACATTGGATTGGTAATGACCTGACATTTTTTAACTGCGACATAAATAGTAGCTACTCCCGACCTAAAGCCCTCATCGCCATAAGGCTGATTGGTACCATTGTTTTTACCCTTAATTTTGTAGGCTATAGCCGCTGTGCCCACAAAACCAGCCACAGGCACAAAAGTTACCTTACCCGTACTGGTGCTATAAGTAAAAGTTCCCTGTGTAGTGGTAACAGTGTATGGAGTTGCAGCCGGTGTTTCATCGGCATTAAGAAATTGAAAAGCATTAAAATCGATATTGGCATTAGAAGCCGTTGGCGTACCGGTAGTAGGCCCGGTGTAAGCCACATCGTTTGCATAAGGATCGATCACTACCGGCGTTACTTTACAGGTACTGGCCTGATCATCCGCAGCCTCTGCAGCATAAGGGAGTACTACATTTAACTTCCATATTTTATGGATATCGGTAAAACCACCGGTTGTGGCTGCAAAACCAATTCTAAACATGGCGGGTACCCTGCTATCTAAAGTTTGAATGGTGCTGGTTCCCCGGGTATCGCTGGTATTGTAATCGGTAGTAACCGGATTGGCATTTTCGGTATAGCTGAAATTGGGATCTGCACGATACCAGTAGTTATCAATTACTGTGGTAACTGTACTCTGATGCTGAATTTTAACCGTTACATTGAAACCACCCAGCGCATTGGGAAAGAGTTCAATAAATGCTTTGCGATAATTGGGATCAGCCGGATCTGTAGTATAAGCACCAGACCTTAAATTAAAATTATCAGCTATTCCACCCACGAAACTATAAGTACCTGTTGCATTGATAACCGCCCCGCCATTGGTGGCTGCGAGTGGAGAAAGCGTACTTTGCGTTCTCAAAACCGGATAGCCCGTACGACCAAGCTCCAGGCCATTATTGCTGATAAATTTACCTCTGGCTCCCCGCAAGGTTACATGGCTGGCTGCATTATTCCATACCGGGTTTGCATCCGTAACGGTTGTAACTCCATTTAAACGTGCATCTCCCTGAAATACCCTGTTTTTGGAATTTCCAAAAGCATCAAAAGCGATACCCAGATAGGCACCCGTTAAACCGTCATTCCGTTCGGTACTATAGGCATCTCTGGCCCTCACATAGGCATAACCCATTCCCCGGCCTTTGGCACCAATAACCGGACTCCCTACTGCAGCATCATATAAAAAAAGCAACAGCCCGTCTGCTCCTGTACCACCGTAAATGGCATATTCAAAAGAAATTTTAATCCCGACAGAGGTATTAAACTGTTTATCGTTAATAAAAACGGCACCAAACTGACTGAGTGCAGCCGGTGTTAATTGTAAACCAGTGCTGGTAAAGGTTGCTGCATTTGTTCCCGATCCGGTGGGTTTGGTAACCTCGGCAGGTTGCGTAGTGCTTAAAAAACTTTGGTTGTATGGAAAATCGCCAAATAACTGTGCACGGGCAGAAGGGATGCTTAATAAGATACTTCCCACTGCCATTACCAGGATCTTGCTCCAACTCCTGGTGCGATTAAACTGACCGCACCAGGAACGATAATTTTTACTGAATATATTGTTCATCTTCTTTCGGATAGCCTGTTAATCTTTAACCTTAAACACAATATTCATAAATGTAGCTTCTGTGGGTACAGCGGTCGATTTTACCGTATAACTGATTACCCCTGCAGCAGAAATGGTAACGGTATTGAAAACATTTGTATCGAAGTAGGTAATAAAATAATCGAGATCGCTGGCAGCTAACGTGGGCAGTACGGAGGCACTATTACTTCTGGCCTGACCTGCTGCTGCTGTAAATCCAAACTGTTGCGTGTAAAAAGTATAGATATTTAAGGTTTGTGTTCCGGATAAAACAACACCCGCAGCATCATGCGTACGTACCACCACAGATGGTGCATAGAAGAACTTCGGCATCGCTGCTTTAACTTGTTTTAGTACGCCTGAAGTCGGATCTGCAACCACAATACGATCTGCAGTTGAAGTATAGCTTCCATTATACACATAAGTACTGTTACCTGTTTGTGTACCGCTGATGGCCAGGGTGTTAGTTGCATCGGTAGTAATCACCGTTGGTTTAATCAATGCACCACCCAATTGAACAACACCACTGGTTACGGTTAAACCGTTATTGGCATTTGTAGCCGACAGCACATCGGTTGGCACCAATAACAAACCGCCATCGGTTCCTATTTTTAATATATTAGGGGTATTTGCACTTTTTAATTTCGCAGTTGAAGCAGTACCGGCTTCATTGGTGTAGGTAATATCGCCTGTACCTGTATTTTGTGTTAAAGTTGTATTTGGCGTATTAATCTTATATGGATCGCCAGTTACTCCTGTACCGGAAACGGTGGTATTTAAACCGTTAGCAATTAAACCGATACCTCCTTGCGGACCAACCGGGCCTTGTGGACCCGCTGCACCTGTAGCGCCAGTAGCACCTACAGCACCCGTCGCTCCAACATCTCCCTTATCACCTTTTAAACCCTGAGCACCGGTGGCTCCTACTGGGCCCTGCGGACCGATTGCTCCCGTTGCACCGGTAGCACCTACAGCACCCGTCGCCCCAACATCTCCTTTATCACCTTTCAAACCTTGCGCACCAGTGGCTCCTACAGGGCCTTGCGGACCAATTGCACCAGTTGCACCGGTAGCACCTACAGCGCCAGCCGCTCCAGTATCTCCCTTATCACCTTTTAAACCTTGCGCACCAGTAGCTCCTGCAGGGCCTTGCGGACCAATTGCTCCCGTTGCACCGGTAGCACCTACAGCACCCGTCGCCCCAACATCTCCTTTATCACCTTTCAAACCTTGCGCACCAGTTGCTCCTACAGGGCCTTGCGGGCCAATTGCTCCCGTTGCACCGGTAGCACCCGTCACCCCAACATCTCCTTTATCACCTTTCAAACCTTGCGCACCAGTGGCTCCTACAGGGCCTTGCGGACCAACTGCTCCTGTTGCACCGGTAGCACCTACAGCACCCGTCGCCCCAACATCTCCCTTATCACCTTTTAACCCCTGAGCACCAGTGGCTCCTGCAGGGCCTTGCGGACCAATTGCTCCCGTTGCACCGGTAGCACCAGCCGCTCCAATGTCTCCCGTATCTCCCTTATCACCTTTTAAACCCTGAGCACCAGTGGCTCCTGCAGGGCCTTGCGGACCAGCTGCCCCATCAACTCCGTCTTTACCATTTTTAATTGTTACTGTTCCTCCTGATCCATCGGTAATGGTGGTTGTACCATCAGTATTGTTCGTTAAGGTTACAGATTTACCATCAACACCATTTGTGCCGTTAGTACCATCCTTACCATTTTTAATTGTCACCGTTCCGCCCGATCCATCAGTAATGGTGGTTGTACCATCGGTATTGTTGGTTAAGGTTACTGATTTACCGTCGGCACCATTTGTGCCGTTAGTACCATCCTTACCGTTTTTAATTGTCACCGTTCCGCCTGATCCATCGGTAATGGTTGTTGTGCCATCGGTATTGTTGGTTAGGGTTACTGATTTACCGTCGGCACCAGCATCTCCTTTGTCACCTTTTGGACCATTAATATTGGTCCAGGTGTTTGTTGTTGGATTATAAACCCAAGTACCGCTGTCGTTGGTTACAATCGTAACACCCGCACCAGGCGCACCTGCAGAACCGGAACCCGGGATACCGGGAGCTCCGCTCATACCAGGCATACCCTGAACGCCTACTACTCCTGCATCGCCCTTATCGCCTTTTGGTCCGTTAATATTGGTCCAGGTATTTGTGGTTGGATTATAAACCCAGGTACCGCTGTCGTTGGTTACAATGGTAACACCTGCTCCTGGTGCACCGGCAGTGCCAGAACCCGGAGTACCCGGTGTTCCACTCGTACCAGGCATACCCTGAACGCCGACTACACCTGCATCACCTTTATCTCCCTTATCACCTTTTGGTCCGTTGATATTGGTCCAGGTATTTGTGGTTGGATTGTAAACCCAGGTACCGCTGTCGTTGGTTACAATGGTAACACCTGCTCCTGGTGCACCGGCAGTGCCAGAACCCGGAGTACCCGGTGTTCCACTCGTACCAGGCATACCCTGAACGCCTACTACTCCTGCATCGCCCTTATCGCCTTTTGGTCCGTTAATATTGGTCCATGTATTTGTGGTTGGATTATAAACCCAGGTACCGCTATCGTTGGTTACAATGGTAACACCCGCACCAGGTGCACCTACAGAACCGGAACCCGGAGTACCCGGTGTTCCGCTCGTGCCCGGCATACCCTGAACACCTACTACACCTGCATCGCCCTTATCTCCTTTTGGACCATTAATATTGGTCCAGGTGTTTGTTGTTGGATTATAAACCCAGGTACCGCTATCGTTGGTTACAATGGTAACACCCGCACCAGGCGCACCGGCAGTACCAGAACCCGGGGTTCCCGGAGTTCCGCTCGTGCCAGGCATACCCTGAACACCTACTACACCTGCATCGCCCTTATCTCCTTTTGGACCATTAATATTGGTCCAGGTGTTTGTTGTTGGATTATAAACCCAGGTACCACTGTCGTTGGTTACAATGGTAACACCTGCTCCTGGTGCACCCGCTGTGCCAGAACCCGGGGTTCCCGGAGTTCCGCTCGCGCCAGGCATACCCTGAACACCTACTACACCTGCATCGCCCTTATCTCCTTTTGGACCATTAATATTGGTCCAGGTGTTTGTTGTTGGATTATAAACCCAGGTACCGCTGTCGTTGGTTACAATGGTAACACCTGCTCCTGGTGCACC